>Ga0155800_104_pt1 | contig 17622 bp, 19 predicted proteins | sample RifCSPlowO2_01_FD_107454 | JGI IMG/M metagenome (GOLD analysis project Ga0155800, IMG submission 107454) | Candidatus Kaiserbacteria bacterium RIFCSPLOWO2_01_FULL_54_13 | reverse complement strand
TTGTGAATGGACAAGTGTTTCCAAGCTATTGAACCATTACGAGGAAGTTGCGAGAGAGGTCGTTTCGTGGTATCTTGAACCGTTAGATAACGCCCACTCGGGCCTCATCGCCACATGAATTCTTCCGCAACTCCGCAGACGTCGGAGCAAACTTTTCACGGTCTCGGTATCGCACCCAAGGTGCTTCAGATCCTCGAAACGCTCCGATTTCGAGTGCCTACTCCTATTCAACATCAGGCGATACCCTCGGGAATCGAGGGGAAAGACGTGATCGGCGTCGCGCAGACGGGTACGGGAAAAACTCTCGCGTTCGGGATTCCCATGCTCCAGCGCCTCCTTGCAATTGAGGGGCGCGGTCTCGTGCTTCTCCCTACGCGTGAGCTCGCGCTTCAGGTAGACGAAACGCTTGCAAAAATCGGAAGGCCTCTCGGCCTGCGCACCGCGGTACTCATCGGCGGCGCTCCCATGGGGCCGCAGGTGGCGAGCCTTAGGCGTGATCCGCACATTGTTATTGCAACTCCGGGGCGGCTTCTCGATCATATGGAACAAAAGACGATTCGTCTCGACCACGTCGCCATTTTGGTTCTTGACGAAGCGGACCGCATGCTCGATATGGGTTTCTGGACGCAGGTCCGACGCATCATCGCGGCGGCTCCCAAAAATCGACAGACGATGCTTTTCTCCGCAACACTCTCGCGCGAGATTATGGCGCTTGTGACAGGACACATGAAGCTCCCCGTAAGGATTGAGGTTGCGCCATCAGGGACGATTTCGGGGCGCGTGACGCAGGAATTTTTTGTCGTTCGCAAAGAAGAAAAGATGCGGCTTCTGGAAAAAATCCTCGGCGACTATACCGGCTCAACGCTCGTATTCTCACGCACCAAGCACGGAGCAAAGAGGATCACGCGCGGTGTCTCTGCGATGGGACACCGCGTGGCCGAAATTCATGGCAACCGTTCGCTCAGTCAGCGGCGCGATGCGCTCGAAGGTTTCAAAACCGGCCGCTATCGCGTCTTGGTCGCGACAGACATCGCGTCGCGCGGCATCGACGTCAAAGACATCGAGCTTGTTCTGAATTACGACTTGCCGATGGACAGTACGGATTACGTGCACCGGATCGGGCGCACTGCGCGCGCGGGCGCTGCGGGGCATGCGATCTCATTTGCCGAGCCTAATCAAAAACGCGAGGTACGCGATATCGAACGCCTTATCCGTAAGACCGTTCCCATATCTGCGCTTCCCTCACTTCCGCCTCCTCGCGCCTTGGCGCAGAGCGCCCCTTCTTCGGCAGGGAGGAGAGAGCAGCACTCATTTCAGAGGCGGCGCACTGGTTTTGTTCCGCGATTTCACCAGCGAAGGGGAGGGCGGCGCCCGCATGCGCGCAGCCACCGATAAATTCTATGACGTGGATACCCAAGCCCCCTCAACCCATGCGAAGCGTCATAGTGCTCTGCGCCTGTGGCAATAAATATATAAAGACGCGCGAGAATCAGTCGGTGTGCGTGAGATGCATTGTGAAGGCACAGAAGGTAAAATAATCTCAACTTAACAAAGATGGAGTTGCTGGAATGAGGGGAGGGTAGTGATAGAGTTGGGTAGATGATCGACGTGTGGCCGACCCTGTTTGTGACCGCGCGGGTTGCGGTACTTGTGTACGTCGGGCTCGGGGTCGTGCTTTTTCTCTCGGAGCGGCGAACCGTGTACTTGCCAGATTTTCCTGCGCCGAGCACGTTTGAGACGTGCACGGCGTTCGGGAGGGGGACCGAGAACGTCGTATACCGCGGCATGCGCTTTCACCACAAACACGTGAGCGACCGTGTCGCTGTCGTCTATCACGGCAATGCCGGCTCTGCGTGCGATCGCGCGATTCTCGCGCCGATCTTTGAGCGCGCCGGCTATTCGTACGTTTTTGTCGAGTATCCCGGCTATGCGGGCGACCCCATCGGCCCTTCGAGGGAGCGGATTCTTGCGGGTGTGCCAGTAGTTCAGCAGTTTCTTGAGGCGCAAGAATATCATGAGGCTGTACTTGTCGGCGAGAGCTTGGGCGTTGGCGTCACCGCCTACCACGCATCCCTTGCGAAGCCCGATCGCCTCGTTTTCATAAGCCCCTACTACGAACTCGCGGACCTCACAGGCTGGATTCGTTTCGCGTATCCCGTACGTCTACTCATGCGCGAAAACTACACGCCCGGGGAATGGATGCAGGATGTCTCCGCGCCCGTGCTTTTTATCGAGGCGGAGGAGGATGAGATCGTGCCGAGCTCGAGCGCTGATCGCCTCTACGCATCGGTTTCCGGAGAGAAGACGCGTGTGCGCCTTCCGGGGACGCACAACGAGCTCTACGAGCATCCGGAGTTCTATGCAAGCATTGAGCACTTTCTCAAACGGTAAAGCGCATGCCCGGCCGCGGGCACGGATACATTTCAGAGGCGCTTTGTTATAATTACGTTCATGGCGAAGACAGAGTCGCGCATACAATTGAAAAAAGGCGACGCGGCACCGGATTTTGCGCTGCCCGGGATAGACGGCCACACCTATTCCCGGAAGAGTGTTCGAGGTTCGGAGGGCACGCTTGTCATTTTCATGTGCAACCACTGTCCGTACGTGAAGGCGCGGATGGAAGAGATTGTGGCATTACAAAAAGAGTTCGGAGATAAAATCTCGATCGTCGGCATCAATTCTAGCGATCCGGATTATCCCGGTGAGGGAATGGAAAACATGAGGGCGTTCGCTGCAGAGCGCGGCGTCACGTTCCCGTACCTCTTGGATGAGAGTGGCGCGACGGCTAAGCGCTACGGCGCCACGTGCACGCCGGACCCGTTCCTCTTTGATGCTGAGATGAAACTCGTCTTCCACGGCCGCATCTCGGACGCCTTGGAGCCCTCGGATACGCCCGCAGAGTTCACGATGAAAGAGAATATTCAAAAGCTCCTCGCGGGTGAGGCGATAGAGCCATGGTTCAATCCGAGTTTAGGCTGCTCAATCAAATTCAAATTGTCAGGCTGAAAAGCGAGTTTGCTTTCGCGTGGACAACCCCAGTCGCTTTGTGTACCCTGCCGTGCAGGCCAGAGAGGCCGTAATGGAACTGATTTAGGAGGAGTCTCCCATGACTTCGAAGTCTGATGAAGCGCGGGAGCCGCGTCGCGTTGAGCTCCCTACGCAGCAACACACAAGTGGCCAAAAATCTCAGGAAATTTGGGCCCAGATCCGCAAGGCTATGGATGGCGCTGTGCGCTTGAAGATTCCGGCGCGTCAGATCCGAGCGACAAGAGCCCAGCCGCGCAAGTACTTCGATTTCGAGGGGTCGTCACGCATCGGGGAATCGATGGGTGTCACCGGACAACTTGAGGACTTGATCGTGCGTAAAATCCGTCTCGACGAGCGGGGCCGAAAGTATGAACTCATATCGGGAGAGCGTCGGTTGCGCGATGAGAGAAAAGCCGGCGGTGAGTTGTGGGCGCTTGTCATCGAGGCAGATACGCCGACAGCGTTTGTCATCGCGTCGATCGTGAATTCGCATCGGCGCTCTCTTTCTATCATGGAGCGAGTCAACATAGTCTGCTTCCTGCATGAAGATTTGAGACAGACGTACGATATGATCGGCACAGTGGTGCTCGACATGCATCGGAGTGAAGTAGAGAAGTACTACGCTCTGCGCAACATAAACGAGGAGCTCGCGCGAAAGCTCCAGCTCCATGTTGTCGGCGGCAACCTCCTTTCTCTGGACGTGCTCGTTACAGTCGCGAGGCGTGAGAATGACACGGAACGTGAGAAATGGGCGCGCATTGCGGTAGAGAAGGAAATCAAGCGAGGGTCGGAGTTGATGGATCGGGTTCGTGCGAGCGGAAAGAGAAAGCCCCGCGATCACAATCCTGAGTACGGTTCGCCAAGTGAAATTAGGAGAGCCGTGCAACTCTCGACCAACTTACTCCTCACGGCGAGACGCCTCAGGAAGGTTCTGGAAGGACTCCCGCGGCGCGAGCCTCTTCCCGCAGATCATCCATTCTCCCAGGTGGATAAAAACCTGGAAGGGGCTGAGGGTACTATCGCAGCCTCCCGCAAACTGATCCCGGTCCTGATTCAGAGGAGGAAATGAGAATCGAATTGAGGGTCGGAAACACTCCCCGCCGCGGCCAATACGGTCAGCGGCGGGAACTCTTTTATGAATCTTTAGGCCATCTGTCCTGAGCACGCTTTGCAGCGGCTCTTGTGTGTGACGACCTCGTATACGGCAGCGACGCCGACGAGGATATAAACGATCTTCGCAATGCTCTCGCCGAGGAACGAATAGACGACGTCAAGGCCGATAAGTCCGTAGATTCCCCACGCGAGTCCGCCGACTGCGAGGAGAATAAAAGAAACTGTGTGAGCGTATTTCATAATGTGTTTCGTTTAATGATTATTAAAAATCCAATCGACCTTTTGACAGCGAATATTACGGTGGATAAATCCTCTTGTAGTGTATCGCTGTCTAGAGCTCTTCGCGACGGGGGTGTGCATAACACAAGATGCATGAATTCACGAAGTCTGAAAATTAGAAACACCACGACTATGCGGAAAAAGCCTACTCTGGACGCGTGAACAGTTCAATGGACACTTTGCCAGAGAATAGGCTAGAATACGCGGATGTTGGCAGAGCCCATACGGGAGCTCGTCGGGCGTGTTGATGCCGCCGAAGAGGCCCACGAGAAAACCCCGCAGGGGGAGGTTTTGGAGGTGGGCACCATCATTGCGAAAGCCGCGTCTCTTTATGAGAAGCTCCGTTATCTCATCGACTATCGTGAGGAACACACGATCCGCCGCGCAGCCTTGGAGAGGATTTTGAAGCGGAGGGTTTTTCTGGAGCAAAAAGCAGAGAGCGGCCTTGTCCTTCTGCAGGAGTTGGTGGACGGCAAGTACATCCCGAAGGAGCTAGCGACCGAAGAGATCGCGCGCGACATCGATGGCATCATTTCCCGATTTCTCGAGCTCTCGCGGCTTGTGCGTGCCAACGGTGCAGTCGGGAGGCGACTCATCAGCTTTGCCGCGACGGAAGTCGACACGCGCATCTCGCCCGTCGAGTATGCAATCGATCATGAAAGCGCGGAAGCGCTCTACAAGATTTTAAAAGGACACGTGAGTGTCTATGGATACAAAGAAGAGGAGACCAACGCGCAGCTCTACTCTGCCTGCTGGCGCTCGCTCCTCGGCGCCGACAACGACCGTCTCGCCTACGCGCTCTGGCTTCTCTACGTGCCGCAGTGGCGGGAGGGTGTCGATCTGCGCGATGTGGCCTCGCAGCTTCCTGCGATTATCGCTAACATCCGTGCCCGAGTGAGAGACTCACTCCAGTGGCAGATAGCTCCGAAGATAAAAAATGAGAGCATCTACTTTCGCATCATCCACGAAGTATTGGAATCGCACCGCGGCGGCGCGGGGCAGATTCTCGAGAGCCCAAACCGGCTTGACGCGTATGCACGCGAATTCTTGGAGAAAAAGTACGAGAAAGAAAACGAGCGCATCCAGAAGAGCGGCATCCGCGCCGTGCTCTATCTATTTATCACGAAGATGACGGTCGCCATCGTCGCCGAGCTTCCCTACGAGATAATCGTCCTCGGCGGTATTCACTACGTGCCGCTTACAATCAACATACTCTTTCATCCCTTGCTTCTCTTCGGGCTCACGCGCGGCGCGGGCACTCTCGACGAGGCGAATACCAACGCGATTATCGAAGGCCTGCACGGGATTCTCTACGAGGGGAAGGTGCGGACAATCCGCGTGCGAAGCGGCTTCTCGCGACTCACGTTTGCATTTGCGCTCGCATACCTCTTGCTCTTCATGTTTGTTTTTGGAGGTCTCGTCGGCGTTTTGCAGCTCCTCGCCTTCAATCCCGTTTCTATCGCGCTGTTCCTCTTCTTCTTGGCACTCGTCTCGTACTTTGCGTTTCGCATCCGCTACCGCGCGCGCCGCTGGAAGCTCGTGCGTGAATCGGGGACAATCGCGATCATCGCGGGGGTCCTCGCTGTCCCGATAGTGCGCGCCGGAGAATGGCTCTCGAGAACTTTCTCCTCAATCAACGTGTTCGTCTTGATTCTGGATTTCATCATCGAGACGCCTTTCAAGCGCCTTCTGCATTTCTCAAACCAGTTTTTGCTGTATTTAAGAGAGAAAGGGGAGGAGATTAGGTAACGCTTGCGAGCAGTGACTCCATCGGGTCGCGTCCGCGCGTACTCGCGCGGCGCTCCCGCTCGTCCCGCCCCTTCTGCAGAAGGGGCGGGACTGCGCTAAGTCCCGCGAGAATCATACGTGACGTCGCTCTATCGACGTGGGAGGAGAATGGTTGAATTGCAAACGGACTTTCAGACGTTACAATTCGTATCAATATTATGCGAGACAATCCGTGGAAGCGTGCTCAGGCCCAGCTTCATTCTGCGGCGTCGCACCTCAAGCTTCCAGGAGCGCTTGTCGAGCGTCTCGAGAATCCAGATAGGATGCTCGAGGTCTCGGTTCCTGTCGAGATGGACGATGGTCGGACAGAAACGTTCCATGGATACAGAGTCCAGCACAACAACATCCGCGGGCCTTATAAGGGCGGCATTCGGTATCACCCGAAAGTTGATATGGACGAGGTGAAGGCGCTCGCCTTCTGGATGACCGTTAAAAACGCCGTTGTCGACGTGCCGTTCGGTGGCGCCAAAGGCGGCATCACAGTTGACCCAAAGAAGCTCTCGGAAGGCGAGCTTGAGCGCCTCACAAGATCGTTTACACAGGAGATCGCACCCGCGATCGGGCCCAAGCTCGACGTGCCCGCACCGGACGTGAACACAAATCCAAAGATCATGCAGTGGATTCGCGAGGAATACTCGAAGATCGCCGGGAAAGATACGCCTGCCGTTGTGACGGGAAAGCCAATCGAGCACGGCGGCTCCGAAGGGAGAGTGGAGGCAACCGGTCTTGGCGGCTTTTACGTACTCGCGCAGGTGCTGAATCTTTCCGGCCGCAAGGGGCGTGGTCTCTCCGTTGCGATACAGGGATTCGGCAATGTAGGAAGTCATCTCGCCGAATGTTTGAAAGATGCCGGATTTCGGATTGTCGCGGTTTCGGACTCAAAAGGCGGCCTGTACGTTCCGAAGGGTATCAAAGATCTGAAGGCTGTTGCACAATGCAAGGAGCGGAGCGGAAAGCTCGCTGGCTGCTACTGCGTGGGGAGCGTATGCGATCTCTCGAACATGGAAACTCTTGGCGGGCGCGACATTTCTCCTGAAGAAGTATTGACGCTTCCAGCCGATATCGTCGCGCCCGCCGCGCTCGAAAACGCGATTACGAAAGAGAACGCCAGTGCGATCGAAGCTTCGATTGTCTTAGAAATGGCAAATGGCCCGACGACGCGCGAAGCCGACAAAATCCTCAATGCGCGGCACGTTCTCGTCATACCGGATGTTCTCGCCAATTCCGGCGGTGTTGCGGTCTCGTATTTTGAGTGGCATCAGAACATGCACGGCGACGTGTGGAAAAAAGAGGAGGTTTTCGCGAAGCTCAAAGAGAAAATGGACGCGGCGTCGCGCGCAGTCTACGATGCCTCGAAAGAGTACAACGTGCCGCTGCGCGATGCCGCCTACATCGTCGCCCTAAAGCGCCTTTCCTTACAATGAACGACTTCGTAAGTCGTTCATTTGCGTCGTTCATTCGAGTAGCAAGGCTCGGATGTCAGAGAGTTCTATGTCCTTCAGATATGACCGAATCGTTTTTCCGTAGTCTCGGAAGACATCCCTGAAGAGTTCCATACTGATAACGGAAGGGAAGTTTTTCTTGCCGCAGTAATCCAAATAGCTGCTCCATCGATACTTGTCCAAGTGTTCGAGCGCGGCGCGCACATTCTTGATCTCGACGTTGCGCCACCCTTTTTCTTTCGTGAGGTCGAGAGGATTGAGATGGATGTAGTGAAGGATATGTAAGAAATGAGGATCTGATGCTATTCTGATTTTCTTGGTGCGGCCTTGGAAAAGAGTTCCATCGCGTTTGTATTTGTCATTGAAGAACTTAGCGTATCCGATGTTAAGACGACGTATGAAAAGTGTTAGTCCACCCTCGACTAGTTCTGATAGGAGCAAATGGTAGTGATTTGGCATTAGGCACCATCCATGGATTTCGATGATCGGGTCCCGAAATGAACGACTTACGAAGTCGTTCATTTCGAGACGGCGAAGCGTATTGTTTGCCGCTTCTCTATCATTGAACTCAAACATGTCATGGACGAATCGGACGCGATCTCCGTCTTCCATGAAAATCGTCCGTTTATCAACTCCTCGGTTGAGAACGTGGTAAAGCTCCATCCGGTAATCCTACAATTATGATGAACGACTTACGAAGTCGTTCATGGGGATATCGAATTTGATACGATGTGCCGTGTGATTTCCGTGAGGGTACATGAGTTCAGTCTTCCAGTGTTGCGCGCGGGGCTCGTCGTTCTATATCTCTGGTTCGGGTTTTCGCAGGTGTCAAATCCGGTCGATTGGGTCGCGTGGGTTCCCATGTGGCCGACAGAACTCACGGGACTCTCTGCAGAGTCGATAGTGCTTCTGAACGGCGGATTTGAAATTGTTCTCGGAGTGTTACTCGCGGTTGGCTTCTACACGCGTATCGCAGCGTTTCTTCTTTCACTCCATCTCTTTTTTATCGCGTACGAAATCGGCTGGAACGATATCGGCGTCCGTGACTTCGCGCTCGCCGCGGCCACGCTCGCGCTCGCGCTCGGTGGGCCCGATCAGTATTCCCTTGATAAAAGGATAAATAGAGGATAAGGTCTTACAAATGGAAAAATTCATACAGAGCATCGCCGAGCGAGCGGGCGAGGCCGTCTTGAAGCGCCTCGGAAAAGAGAGAGTGCACTACAAGAAGTCTGAAAATATCGGGGATGTTGTCACGAAAGCAGACCTTCTCTCTGAGCGCATCATTATCTCGGCAATCAGGCGGCGGTATCCAAATCACGGGATCGTATCGGAGGAAAGCGGCAGCACCAAGGAAGGCTCGGAGTACCTTTGGATTATCGACCCTATCGACGGCACTTTGAATTTCGTATCGGGTGTTCCGATGTTTGGCGTAATGATCTGTCTTGCACACCGCGGAAAGGTAGTGCTGTCTGCTATCAATCTTCCGGCAACGAAGGAACTGTTTTTTGCGAAAGCAGGAGGTGGTGCATATCTAAACGGCAAGCGAATCCATTGTTCGCGCACGCGGGATTTGTCTCACACATTCGGGATGGGTGGTTCGAGCTTGCGTGCCCGAACGGCACGCTTTCTTAGGAACCTGCTTCAGGCCCCGCAGAGCGGTCACATGATGTATGGCTCCTTCGGCGGTCCCTCGAATGCTTGTTATGTCGCTGCGGGACGAAGGGACTGGCTTGTTTTGCTGAGTGGTCAGATTTGGGATTTTGCCCCGGAATATCTCGTTCTGAAAGAGTCGGGATGCAAAGTGACTGGCACGAAAGGCGAACCGTGGAAGCTCGGTATGCTTGAAATGGTCGCGGCGAATCCGACGCTGCACAAGCAGCTTCTGAAACTCACTCGAAATGTATGAACGAAAAGAAAACGTGGCATGACCGTTACGAGGAAGCGCGCTCCACGGGCGCCGCCGTCTCGGACAGGATCGCATCGTTCGTTGGCTCGTGGATGTTCGTGTATCTGCACATCGTTTGGTTCGGCTTTTGGGTATTGTTTCCCATGGAGCCTTTTCCGTTCCTGCTGCTTACCATGATTGTTTCTCTGGAGGCTATTGTACTTTCGACTCTTATCATCATGGCGCAAAATCGTCATGCAGACCGGGATCGCCATCAAGCCGACGAGGATTTACGGACCGATATCGAGGCGAAGAAGGAGATAGACGAGATTCAGCAACGCCTCGCGCGCATCGAAATCGAGAAACTCGACCGGATTTTGACAATTCTGGATCAAAAAAAATAAAGCTGGGCGCTGCCAAGCGCCCAGCGACGTCAGTGTCATCAGACACTCTTCGTCCTCACTCGCGGGGGACCGACACCACGTCGTGGATCGGTGTCCCATCACGGGCGACCGGATTTTTCGACACGGGCAGTGTGCCGAAAAAGTCTTCGGTGGACGCAGTCCACGACCGGCTTGCGCGGACGATCTCGGGGTAGCGTACAAGCCGGCGGTACGCAGCGTATGCGTCTCGCAGACTCTGGAGGGGCGACATGTAAGGGTTCATCGCACCCTTTCTCGCCCAAACTGCCACGTAGCGTGCCGAAAGCCTCCCCCGACTTTCACTCTTGATGTATAGTCTCGCGTCAACGGTGTGGTACCCGTAGTAGGGCTCGTAACGGAACATTCCGTTGGGAAGCCACCAGGGGAGGCGCATCACACCCCGGAAGGTCACGCAGACAACTGCGTCCTCCGGAATGAAAGTCAATTCCCTCGCCGTAGGGTCGAAGGGATTGCCCTTGACGTCAACGTACATGTGGCCAAACGCCTCCTTCACCTTGAGCCCCAGCTTCGGGCACTCGGTGACGAATGAGCTTCCAGCATGCAGCCAGAAGCGTATTGTCGGCACTTTTGGTTTCCTCATCGGACTTCTCATCGGACTTCTCCATACCGCTTAGCCTCGGAGTTCACGCAGAGAGTCAGCTCTCCGTCGTCTCTTTGTGCAGGCGGCAACGTCACGCTAGGGGATTTTCTCTGTTGTGTCAATTGAATGTCAGGCTCAGGTATTCTTGACGAAAAGTGAGCATTTGGTATAAGGAAGGCATGGAAGTGCCAATAAACAACAGTGCGCATCACCACTCGATTCCCATCGCGCGAGGGAGTTGAGTTGATTTATTTTTGTATCAAACCAGCCCCCTCTCGCGAGGGGGTTTTGCGTTGCGCCTCGGCCCAGCCGGAAAGCAAGGCAATGTTCTTTGAAAGGCAACGACTATGTCTTCACTGCTTCTGCCTTCCACCAAGAGCGTTCAACAACGCGCGCTCGACCTGCTCGCCCTCGCTGGGATCAGGTTGGATCGGGAAGATTCCAAGGGGGATAGAAACGTCTCTCTCAAGGGGATTCGGTGGCCTTCGACTGCAGCGTTTGCCCACCAGTCGCGCATCCCGGGGCTTGTCGCGAGCGGCCAGTACACCCTCGGCCTAGTCGGCCTCGATTCGGTTCGCGAAAGTGGCGCCGATGTCAAAATCTGTGCCGATCTTCTCTTTAATCGTTCGACGTGGGAAAAGGCGAGGGTCGTGCTTGTGACGGGCGAGGATGGTCTCACGGACGCCTCAAGTGTTCCCAACGGAGCAGAGGTGTTGACGGAGTACCCCTTTCTCACCCGGTCATTCTTCAGAAAGTTGGGGCGAAAGGTCAGAGTGATTTCGTCCCGTGGCTCGATCGAGTCAGAGGTGCCGTTACCGTATCCCTTCGGAGTATGCCTTACCGAGACGGGTGAGGGTCTGCGCGCGAATCGTCTTCGCGTGATCGGGACGCTCATGGAAACGAGTACTGTGCTCATTGCGAACAGGCAGGAATGCGAGTACGCGCAGTTTCAAAAGGACGTCTTGATGTTCAAGACGATCCTGCTTGGCGTCATCGCGGCCCGTGAGAAAGTCATGCTTGTGGCAAACGTTCCGCAGGACAATCTCTCTGCGGTTCTCGCGGTCTTGCCTGCGCTCACTAGTCCGACGGTGGCTCCGCTTGCAAACGAGCGGTACGTCTCAGTCAGTGCCGTCGTACCCCGAAGTCAGCTCAACGATCTGCAAGAGCAGCTTCTCGATTGCAGGGCCGAAGGGCTCATCGTCACGCCGCTCACGTCCCTGATTCAGTCCTTTTGCGACTGACTGGCACGGTAGACAGGTGAGTGATCTTTCGCGGGCGCGACGGGATGATTCCTGCCGCGTCCGCTTTCTTTGTGTGCCATTTGTTTTCTTGCGCAACTATATTCTAATTCGCGCGAATTAGAATATAGTGCAGATTTACACAACTTTGGGGCAGCGGACTTGACAGGCCTGTCGCAGGATGTAAAGTGCAGACAATGACTCGAATTTCGGTAATGGTTTCGATAATCTCACTCCGACGACGAGCGGCTTTCCGCCAACTGGCGGATTGAGGCTGTTCTAAGAGCGTTTGTAACATCTCCACAAACATTCCAAAAGCGGCCTCGATACGAGGCCGCTGTGCGTTATTATTTACTTCAATCCAAACAATGAAACAAATCAAGATCGGAGTAGTCGGAGCTACTGGATACACGGGAGAAGAGCTTATCAGGATCCTCGCAGGTCATCCGCAGGTCGAACTCACATACGTTTCCGGAAAGGAAGACCGCAGCGAGAAAATACAGGACATTTTTCCATATCTGGAGGGAAAGGTGGACCTTGCATGCAAGGCATTCTCGGCCGAAGAAGCCATCGAGAAGACCGATCTCGTGTTTCTTTCGCTTCCGCACACCGTCTCGATGCAGTACGTGCCCCTCTTCTTGAAGGCGGGGAAGAAGGTCATCGATGTGAGCGCTGATTATCGCTTGAAAGACCCGGCTGTCTACGAGAAATTCTACAAAGCGCCGCACGCGGATACGGCAAACTTGGAGCAGGCGGTATACGGTATCCCAGAAATTCACAGAGTTGAGATAAAAAGTGCCGAGCTCGTCGCAAATCCGGGATGCTACCCGACGGGCGCGATACTGGGCCTTCTGCCGGGTCTCAATCCGCCAACTGGCGGAGGCGTATTCGCGCCCGACACCATCCAGATAGATGCAAAGAGCGGTGTCACGGGCGCAGGGCGCAAGGCGGTGAAAGAGCTTTCGTTCTCGGAAGTGAACGAATCTTTGAAAGCCTACAAGCTGTTCGAGCACCAGCACGTGCCCGAGATAGATCAAGAGCTTTCCAATGCAGCAGGTGAGAACGTGAACGTCGTCTTTGTGCCGCACCTCATTCCTATCAACAGGGGTATTCTGAGCACTATCTACGTGAAGCTCTCGAAGACCATCGACACCGAGCGGCTATTGAAAATCTACGCAGAGTTCTACAAAGGCGAACCGTTCGTGCATGTATATGAAGCCGGCAGGTTGCCGGAAGTGAGACACGTGGCTAATACAAATCTTTGTCACATCGGCCTCAAGGTCAACACCGACAAAGCTCTTGCGGTCATCGTAGTGGCCATAGACAACCTCGGCAAGGGAGCGGCAGGACAGGCCGTCCAGAACATGAACGTGATGTGCGGTTTCGAAGAGACGACAGCTCTCCTCTAAAGTATGAAAAAAATACACGGTGGCGTTGCTTCACCTCTCGGCTTCAAGGCGAGCGGCATGCATTGCGGTGTCCGGGTGTCGCGCAGGAACGACCTCGCGCTCATCTTTTCCAACCGGCCCTGCCAGGCGGCAGGTGTGTTTACCACGAATAAGGTGCAGGCCTCATGCGTCGTAATCAACAAACAGCATCTTATTAGCGGTAGGGCGCAGGCCATCATCGCCAATTCCGGTAACGCCAACTGCATGACAGGGAAACAAGGTTTCAGACATTCGAAGGAGATCATCCAGACCGTGGCGCATGAGCTCAAGGTATCGCCCAAAAGCATTCTCATTGCCGCAACCGGCGTCATCGGAAAGCTCTTGCCCATCAAGAAGATACTGACAGCGATCCCTGAGCTCGTTGAGAACTTAAGCAGGAAGGGCAGTGCGCGCGCTGCACAGGGCATCATGACCACCGACCACGTGGTCAAGGAAGTAGCCGCAGAGTGCATGATAGGTAATCGCCCTGTCCGCATCGGAGCCATCGCGAAAGGGGCCGGAATGATACATCCCGAAATGGCCCTCTCGAGCAGAAAGCATGCGACGTTGCTTTGTTTTGTCACCACGGATGCCGCAATTGAGGCGGAGGCGCTTCGGAGTGCCTTGAGTGCGGCTGTGCAGGATTCTTTTAATCTCATCACAATCGATCGGGACATGTCGACCAACGATATGGTGCTCGTTCTCGCCAACGGCGCGGCGCGCAATGTGCGTATCGAAAAGGACTCGAAGAATTTAGAGAAGTTTGTTGCGACGCTCTCTGCCCTCTTTCTCGCGCTGGCGAAATTGATGGTGCGTGATGCCGAAGGAGCGACCAAATTCGTGGAGATCATGGTGAAAAACGCCGAGAGTGCTACTGATGCGCGCGCCGTTGCGCGCTCGGTCGCGAGCTCCAACCTTCTCAAGTGCGCCCTTTTTGGTTCGGATCCCAATTGGGGACGCATCGCTGCAGCAGCGGGGAGTGCCGCAGCCAACGTGGATCCTTGGAAGATGCGCATTCACATTGGCAATATCTTAGTCGTCAAAAACGGCGGCGGTGTTGTGAGGGACAACAGAAAGCTCGACCGGATTTTCTCGCGCAAGAACATCCGGATAGTTGTAGACCTCGGTGTTGGCCCTTCGAGCGCGACGGCGTATACCTGTGATCTTTCGACGGAATACGTGCGTTTCAATTCAGCCTATAAGACCTAGCGATTTTTGATGCCATAATAGAAAATATATGGACGAGATCATCAACAAAGCACGCGTCCTCATCGAGGCTCTGCCGTACATACAGAGTTTTTATGACAAAACAGTCGTCATAAAGTACGGAGGTGCGGCCATGACCGACAACGACCTGCGCCGCAGTGTCTTAAAAGACATCGTTTTTATGAACTACGTCGGTATGCAGCCGATCCTCGTGCACGGCGGCGGTCCTTTTATAAGTGAGAAGATGAAAGAGCGCGGCAAGGAGGTAAAGTTCGTCAACGGATATCGCGTGACGGACGAAGAGGCGATAGAGATCGTCGACGATGAGCTTACGCGCATAAACCGCGAGATCGTTCGCGAGATCATTTCTCTGGGCGGCAGCGCGATATCTCTGAGTGGAAAAGACGACAGGCTGATAGAAGTCAAGAAACATGCCGAGATAGAGGGGGAAGACATAGGGTTTGTCGGTGAGATCACGAAGATCAACGGTGATGTGATTCAGCGTATGATCACGAGTGACATAATTCCCGTCATTGCTCCTCTTGGGGTGGGCGCCAAGGATGGCTTCACGTATAACATCAACGCTGACCAATCAGCCGCAGAGATCGCGCGCAGTCTTGGCGCTCTCAAATTCGTGCTTCTTACGGACGTGCGCGGCATTCTCAAAGACACGCAAGATCCGGCGACGCTCATCCCGCACCTGAGCGTCGCAGAAGTGGACGCACTGATAGAATCCGGCGTCATCGCTGGAGGCATGCTTCCCAAGGTAAAAGCCTGTATCCGCGCGCTGGATCGCGGGGTCAAGAAAACACACATCATCGACGTCAAGGTGCCGCACGGCCTCCTTCTTGAGATATTCACGGACGAAGGCATTGGCACCGAGATCGTGAAGCGCTAGCGCATGAACGCGAAGAAAATATTAAAATTCTATGGCTCATACGTGATGCCCACGTATGTAAAGTACCCGTTGGTAATTTCGCGTGGGTTGGGCTCATACGTATGGGATGAGAGTGGCAAAAAGTACCTGGACTTCTTCCCGGGGTGGGGTGTAAGCGGGCTTGGGCATTGTCATCCGCGGATTGTGAGTGCGCTCACAAGGCAGGCTCGGACACTTATCCACGTGGCGAACAACTACTACCACGAGGGTCAGGCACTTCTTGCCCGGAAGATTGTTACGCACTCGTTTCCGGGCAAAGTGTTTTTCTGCAATTCCGGCGCAGAGGCGAACGAAGGCGCAATCAAGCTCGCGAGGAAGTTCGGCAATCCTCGGCGCAATGAGGTAATTACGACGCTCAACTCCTTTCATGGTCGCACAATTGCCGCAGTGACCGCGACCGGGCAGAAAAAATTCCAAAAAGGGTTCGAGCCGCTCCCGAGAGGCTTTCGCACAGTGCCATTCAACGATTTCTCCGCGCTTAAGCGCGCAGTTTCAAAAAAGACGATTGCCATCATGCTCGAGCCGATCCAAGGGGAGGGCGGCGTTGTCGTCGCAGAGAAAAGTTATCTAAAGTCTGTGCGCAAGCTGTGTGACGAGAAGAACATGCTTTTGATATTCGACGAGGTACAGACCGGCATGGGACGCACTGGAGAGATGTTCTGTTTCAAGAATCTGGGTGTCGTGCCCGACATACTGACGCTCGCGAAGTCACTCGGAGGCGGGTTCCCCATTGGCGCATTCGTGGCGCGGAAACGCATTGCGAATACGTTGCAGCCGGGCACGCACGGCACCACTTTTGGGGGGAGTCCTTTGGCCTGTGCGGCAGGGCTTGCGACCTTCGACGCGATCGACAAAGAGCATCTTTTGCACAACGCGAAACGTATGGGAGCATATCTCTTGAAAAAGCTTGGGGAGTTGAAGAAAAAACATTCGCTGATACGTGAAGTACGCGGCGTCGGTCTTATGACTGGGCTCGAACTTACGCACGAGTGTAAGAATGTGTACAGAGCATGCTTGAAAAGGGGCTTGCTCATCAACTGCACACAGGGGAACGTCTTGCGCATCATGCCGCCTCTGGTGGTCAACAAGCGGCAAATCGATCAAGGCATCTCGATCCTCGATGAGGCACTCAAGCGGGGGTAGCCCAGAATTTATGCCTAACTGTTTTAGGCAAGGACATATGGCGGACTGATTAGCTGGTAATTGCGAGCGCTTCATTGGGCGTTTTGCCGTTCAATCCGCAATGCTCCAGATCGTTGTATGCAGTATTCCATCGTTTAACCTTGCTGCGCAAGTCTTTCAGTGAAGCAAACGTCCTCTCCTCGTACAGCGTCTTCTGGTCCGATCCGTGCGAGCGCTCGACCGTGCCGTTTTGCGCGGGCTTGCCTGCGTCGATGAGGTAGTGGATGATGCCTCTGTCTGCGCAGAAGCGATCGAGCGCGTGCACGGTCTTCACCGTCATGTCGCTTCGTTTGTTCGTGCCGACGTACCAGTTCGTGAACGTCGAGTGGTTGTCGGTTTTGATGGCGGCAATACGGAACGGGAATCGCCCGATCACGTCCTCAAGGAACGCGACAGAATGGAACGTCGACTCCTCCTCGAATATACGCAGGTGCCGCCACCGCGAGGCGCAGTCGATCGCCGTATATTGAAAATATTCTTTGTTTGCAACGTATCCGGGCACGTGCTTCACGTCGATCTCGACGAGTTCGCCCGGTTTCAGTTCCGCTTTGAGATACTTGTACTTCATCCGCTTCACGCGGTACTTCCGCACGAGCCCCTCTGTCTTGAGGATCTTCCCGACCGTCCGCTCGTGGATGTTGATGCCTAGCTTCTCCAACTTCCAGTGCAACTTGAGAGCGCAGAGCTTTTTCTTCTTCCGCAACGCAATGACTGTCTCCTTGATTCGGATCGATGTTTCCTTCGGAGAGGTCTTCGGCCTCGTTGATTTTGGTTCCAAGGCTGCCTCGCCTCCTGCGCGGTACGCCGCGAGCCACCTCTCGACGCTCCGCCTCCCATGCGGGCATACCTTCATCACTTCGCTGATCTTGGTTCGACCTTCCGCGATGGGGAGTATCCACCGCACCCGCTCCTCCCTAATTGTTTCTGCCATATGAACTGACATTTCCGAGTCTACGGGAGTCCGCCAAATGTGTGTGCACATTACCTAACTTACCGTTCTCTAATCAATAGCTTGGAAACGTTTTGCTGTTAATGCTTGTAATGGTGTGCGCAAATGCAACCCCAAGTGCAGCCG
>Ga0155800_122_pt2 | contig 19049 bp, 21 predicted proteins | sample RifCSPlowO2_01_FD_107454 | JGI IMG/M metagenome (GOLD analysis project Ga0155800, IMG submission 107454) | Candidatus Kaiserbacteria bacterium RIFCSPLOWO2_01_FULL_54_13 | reverse complement strand
GATACCGCTTAACCCTCCAGATGGATTGTGCTCGAACGGGTTTATTCACGGCGTTATCGGCGGGCGATTTCGCACGGAGGTGCTCGACGATGAAACTTTGGAGAAACTCATTCCGGACTTCTCACGGGCCTGCGAACCCCGGAAAGGGTGGCAACCAAGCTCCCTAGACCAGGCTATTTGTTACCACGGCATTGGGCATCTCTACATGTTCGTGACTGATGCGGATATTCCGAAAGCGCTTTCGCTCTGCGAGCGCACGGCACGCGGCAGCGATCCAGAGCGGGATTTCCGACGTGTCTGCCGCGAAGGAGTATTCATGCAGATATATCAGCCGCTTGAGCCCGACGACTTTCTCCTCATCGATCGAATGCCGCTCAAGCCGTCCACGACTACCGTGCGGCAGTTTTGCGCACGCTATGAGCGCGATAAGTATGAGGGCGCGTGCTTGCACGAAAGTTGGCCATACTTCAGGAAGGAGATTCTCGACGGGAGCGGTATAGAGCGATTTTGTAGCGGCCAACCGAATCTCGCAGAAGACACGGCATGCTACGAATCAGCCTTTTCTATTCTTGGTCGTCTGTCGCTCGGGAAATTGGAGCGTGCTGCTGCAGCCTGCTCTGTTGTGCCGGAGGAGCGCAGAAGCATGTGCTACGAGCGGGTCGCGTTAGCCATTCTTGAGGAGGACCGGTCGGAGTCTCGCAGGGCGATCTCTTTTTGCAATGACGCTCCCACGCCGTTACAACCAAAATGTCTCGAATTTCTTGCCCGAATCGCTCGTTTCAATTATGTGCCTGGAACACCACAGCACAGGATATTTTGCTCGGCGTTGCCTATCGATTTTCGTCGTGGGTGTCTCCGGATATGATAAATTCGATGTCAGAATCTTCTCTGCCGCAATTGACCCATAGCGGAATCCATTCAGTCGTCTGCCGTCAAATAGAGACCGCGTGTTTGTGCCATGGCTTCGATGATCACATAGCGAGGCACGATTCCCTTCAGATTTTTTCTATAGGAGACCATATGATCAGGTAAAACGCCTCCTGTAGTGGAAAAATCCTGACGGTTTTGAGGACCGAGGAAGCTCGGATTTGCAAAGAGAAGCGTTAACCGAGGCATGCTGCGTGCGACGAATATGTATTCCAATCCAGGGGCATTTGTCGTCACTTGGGGTAATACAGCACGATTGAGCTTGACGATTCCTTCGAGGATTTTGTCGAATGAGCCACTGAGATTCTTAGCTATGGACACGACGAGTTTCGCTCTGGCAAGAGCTTCGTCTCCGTATGTCTGCGTGAATTCATATTCACCTAGCGTCTTCACCAGTGAACCAACGATGCTCACATATTTCAAAACGTCGGATTCCGATAGCTCGCCGTTCTGCACTATACGCTGTTCGAGGTTGCTTAGTTCTGAGTGTACAGAGTCTCGTATACTTTGGGCCAACAGTGGTTTTTGAGAGAGTTCCTCTTTAACTTTAACGAGAGACGCAATGCGCATATAGTCGTCGGCACCGGTGAAGCACAAGTACGGATTTGTCGGAGCTTGGTATATGTAGCGCATCCCGCGCTCTTTGAGCTTCTGAAAGTATGGACTATCCGAAACGTCTGCCGACAGATCAAAAAGATATATATCGTTAAGAGGGTTGACAGTAAGAGCTGCGCTCTCTCGTTCTACGCTGCGCGCTTCGAATGCGATTGGCGTAAAATGAGGCAAGCAGGCACTTCGCATAAGAAAAACGATGGCGCCAGCTTCGGGGTCCTTCGCTCCGCTCAGCGTACGTGACTCTACGAACATGGCCCGGTGTTCAGTAATGTACTCAGGCAACACATTCAGCCCGTGAGCATCTGATGTGGGGGGCGGATCTTGGGGAGAGATATCCTCCCGCAAGGCATGAGAGCAGCGCGAAAGGTATCCCATGACGCACGAGCGCAGGTTCGAGAGTTCCTTTTTTCGCAGAGCAAGTGTCCGGAGCGTGCCGTCGAGGTACTCGAGAAATTCTTCTTTCGTTATGAGCGTGTCAGTAAACGCATACTGCCTTGTATAATTTGGGAGAATTCGGGAGACAGCACGCCGCAGAACCCCAATATGGTGCACGTAGTCGCTGCTGAAACGCTCTAGTTGCATACTATAGGCAAACAATTCTTTATCCGAGGGCGAAGAGATAAATTGTTCCCGCATTTCTTGAAGGTCTGCGAGAGAGTGATACATATCGATCGGGTAGAGGGCATACAGAACAAGTACACGTTTCGAGGCGGGGTAATTCTCTGCGATCGTAGTAACAGAGGCGCGCAGGTGCTCGGCCGCGATCTTCAAGCGCTCAGGATCTGTGCCGTCTAGTGCAAAAAAAGGATAATCTCTAGAGCGTGTAAAAAAGTATCCTACCCGCAGTACCTTGAGTGCAGCAGAAGGAGCAGCCACGCTCCCATCTTCGAGGACAAATACTTCTCCCTTGCGGACCTCATACATTTGATTTTCTATTGCTATGGGCGGGACGACTTTATCTGATAATTCTGAGGACAGGAGATCAACCTGACTCTTCTGTACTCGATCGTGGACGCGGATTCCCATGTACAGAAGAGGGATCATAAGGAGAACAGCTGCACCGAATGCGAAAGGCTTTCTATGGGCAGCGGTCATACGCTAGAATCCTTCGGAAAGGCTTTCGAGTATCTCTCTTCGGAGAGTAACGTCATGTACCAGTACTTCTCGTATTCTTGAGTCTAGGCGCATTGAAGAGTAATAAAGATACGGCTCACTATCTGCAGGAGTGGTTTTTACTTCGAAGAGATCTTCCAAGGTGCCGACGGCAGATGGATTTGTGCTCAAGAAGAGAAGCGGAAAACCGCTCCGCACGAAGAATAGATAGGGCACGGAGATATCAATCGCGATTCCCTTCTTGTTCAGATGTGCCGCTTCACCCTCGGTCCGTGCGACGTCCAGAACCATTTGATCTAAGTTCGTACTTTTGTTGTGTATTTGGAGCAAGAGAGGTTCAATTTTTTTAAGGATATCTTGCGGTATCTCGGTCTCTACTGTAAGACGTTGAGCGGTAGCAACGTACTCCACGGCGTCGCGCTCTTTTACGATTGATGATGTTAGACTCGCCTCAAGCTTTTTAAGTTTCCCGAGCATTTCCCAAGGAGCAATAGCACTCAGTGGCGAATGTACCGCGACATCACGTACAGCGAGCGTCGAGAAAAGGCGTCCCCAATCGTGACCGATTTCGAGACATGTGTAGTGACCAAGTGGTACAAGTACGTATGCAACACGACGTTCTTTCAAGTAGTCAAAAAAGGGAACGCGCCTGTGTTCCTCGCTGCGTACAAACCGCAAGTCTCCAGTAAACAGAATTCGTTGTCCGCGATACTTTCCAGTCTCATCTGGGTAGATACTATAGAACGGCCCGGCTCTGTCAGGCTCGGTGCAAAGACTCTTCGAGAGGAGAACCGTTGAACTATCTGTCGTGTCGAGGGGGATGCCAGCGCTCACAAGGAGTGATGTCACTTTGCGCACGAGTGAAGACGCTTGAGGAGATACCGATTGTTCGGGTGGTTCAATGAGTTTTGGCAACAAAAGATCTTCATGCGCGCAGAGATCTTGTCGTCCATGGGTGCAGTCTAATCGTCTTCTGAATCTGCTCTCTGTTTTATTGATTCCTCTGGTGAGATCGTCTAGTGCACGCAGGATTCCGTGTCTTGTAATGATCTTCCGGGGAGTTGCATAACCTCTCACGTTTTCGGGAACGCCTCTCAAGAACGCGCGCCTGAACACATACAGATCGTGCCGATATATGGAGAAAATATCTCTCATCGCTATCCGATACTTCCAAGCATCGAATTGGCTCCCGCTTTCGATGAAGGCAAGTCGTGCGCGCTCGAGCTCGGCGAGAGACCTCAGAAATGCAATCGGATACAGGGCAGACTGCACCAGGAATGTTTCGTGAGGAGTTTCCTGCAGTTCTGCTAAGTGGCTGCGCGTCTCTTCCAGTGCGCGAATCGCATCTTCAAGATCGTCAGGATCAGTTCCTGCAATCGCCATGAGGGGCGTGCGTCGCGCGATCGTTTTTTCGTATGCCAATCGGAGTGCAGAGAGCGCCTCGTAATCTGGGACCGGCTGCCCATTTTTGTACGTGTTTCCCGCCTGTACGTGGTATCGCGTCTCACCTATGAGCACGTCTTCCTCTATACGTGCAGAGCGCAGCGCATCTGAGAAGAATACTCGCAGGTTCTCTTCGTGGTGTGTGAAGAGAGAAGAGAGGTATACAGCTCCTCCTAAGAGTGCCAAGATGGTCAGGAACCGAATACTAGAATATGCCTCCACAACTGAGGAAAAAGATCTCTCCTTCTTCGTTTTTCTGGTCGGGCAGGCAAGCATTCGCGAATCGATTCTCCTGTAGAGAGGTCGTCTCACGGATTGTGAAAGGCGTATCGGTATAGACCGAGATACCCGAAATTCCCAGCACAAATCCGATTACTCCATAGCTGAGTATTGTCAAGAGTAGTCGAACTCGCTCAACCATATATACAGTATAACAGTTCGTCTTAAATTGCGGAATCATGCCGTACGATCCGTTTATTTTTCCCTTTTTCGGGGCTCTGCAGAATCTCGCAGGTGAGGGGCGCGTAGCGGCCTAGGGCGACACCATCCGCATAGCGGAAAGAGGGTGCAATACGAAGTTGCCTGGAGATCTCGCGCGCAAGAACTGAGAGATCAATTGTGCCGCGCGGTTCGACGTGAAGAATTGGTGCGAGAAGCGGCCCCTGCGGAGTCGTGCGTTCGTAGCAATGGAGGGTGAAGCGATCAGAGACTAGCGTGGGGAAGAGACGCAACACGCGTTCTATTTCATCGGCGCGCAATACTCCACCCTGCACCTTTACGAAATCCATTTCGGTGCGACCAAGTATGGTGAATGACCATCCTCCGTGTTTGGGGCAGTTTTCCTCGATAACGCGTACCGTATCCCCTGTGCAAAAACGAATAAGAGGAAACGAAGAAGGCTCTCCGGGGTAGGCGGTGATAACGAGCTCTCCTTCCGCTCCCGCCTTCGGCTCGATGCGTTTATCACTCTCCGGGTCAATGAGTTCGTGGTAGTGGCTTTCTTTCGCGTGGTACACGGCAAAAGGTTCTTCGCCCGTGATGGGCCGACACGGTACGCCGATGGGGGAGTCCTCAACTTCACTCGATCCATAGAATGGCAGAATGACGGCATAGGGGAATACATCACGCAGGTACTCAAAGAGTGATCGGCTGCATGCCTCTCCGCAAATTTCAATGAACTTGATTCGCTCAGCGATGCGCTCTTTCTTCATTAGTTCGCCGACTATGGGGATGTGGAACGTGAAAAGGGACATGCTGTCGACGCCAGCTGCTCGAGCAAGTTTTACCGAGGCCGCGGCGCGCTTGGGGTCGAATACAACGACGCGCGGCGTGTGACCGAGCGACTGTTGGAAGTGTTCATGCCAGTGGGGCATTGCGGGTACCGTGTATGCGAGTATCGGGTTTTTGAAATTGTGGTAGAGGGCGCGGTAGTCCATGCCGCGCAGGTATGTGCGTGGGCAAAAGAGCGGGGGCTTGCCGCTCGTGCCAGAGGTGGCGCGGAGATGATCTGTCTCGAAGCCGGAGGTGAAGAGTCGCTTCGTGAGCGGTGTCTCGATGAGAAAGTCCTTGGTGAGAAGCGGGAGAGAGAGCCACTGCGCCCAATCGTGCAGCCGGAGGGCAGGTTCTCCAGCTCTCATGCGGTAGAGAGAACGGTAGATCGGCGGAGCCTGCGGATCTGTACATTTTTCTAGGAGGTTTCCGAGAGTTTCAAGTGATTTCATACTCGCTTTGCAAAAATGTCCTTCCCGCAGGAACATATCTTCTCCTTTCGCAGTGAGAACGGCATGCGTAGCAGCGTGAATGGGAGCGGATCTTCACGGGCACTTGTGATGTACGTTTCAGACTCAACCTTCCAGTTGTATTCATCCGAAAGGTGGAATTGCGGCAACATTACGCGCATGAGTTCCTCACACTGCCACAGAATGGGTACTCCCGGAAAAAGATGCACCTCTTGTGCCACACTCGATGCGGATTGTAGGGTGCGTGGAGTTTCCCACGCACCATCAGCCCGATGGATCACGACCCAGTACGGGGGAATTGAGACGCCCTTCTCTACAAGATGTGCGGAGAACGCAAACGAATCGTCGGCTTCCAAAATTACCGTGTTGACGTCAGCGAAGCGTATTGCTGCAGCTCCCACGGGCATATTTTCCTGGTCATTGATGTATATCGGCGCGCCGACAGTCTTGCACGCGTTGTGAAGAAGCGTCTCGATCTGCCAGAAAAGCGGTATGCGTGACATTACCGTCTTCGGATTAAAGTGTCGGAGAGCTCGTTCACACGACTCCCAGCGCCAGTTTAGTGGGCGCGGCAGCGCGCCAAGCGTTGGATCTTTCGGGTTGAAGGACGTGGGGACAATACGGCACACTGTGCTCGGTATTTTTTCCTCGACCCTGCGCAGCATTGAGCGAATATCACTGAGTGTCGTCGTATCTTTCCTGAGCGCGCTCATGTCGTCACTAATTTTATCAAACTTAAGCGGAAGCGGGTGTGGTACAATATATATATGGCTGGCAGGAATGTATCCGCCGTTGTCATCGTCTTATTTGTGACGTTTCTTACTTTTGCGTACATAGCCCTTCGTCAACTGTTCCACGAACGATTGTCCGAGCGCGCGGCGGGAGTGACTGCTCTTGCATGCAGTAAAGACAGAAATGCTGCGTCTATAAAAAAGGACAATCCGCACAAGATGCTTTTCATCAGCTGCGGAGGCTTTCTCGATTAGAGATCAAGTTGTCGTGTGGGCAGACGCATGTGCCTATGATAGAGCGTAAGGATTTTGTACGGATAGGCGATATGACTCTGGCGGATTTCTTTGCCAGTCCGCTTCAGAATGCGTACGACTGGGTTGTGCGAACCACATCCGGAACATCGGAACAAGGACCAATTGTGTCGGTCATGAATCTCAGCTCTGGATCCGAGGAGCGCCAGGGTTGGTATTTTGATGCCGAACGTACAATAATCTGCATGGGAGCTTTCAACTCTCGCGTGCTGAGCGCGCTTTCTCTCGACAAGTACGGTAATCCGTACACGTGCGCCATTCTTGCCGTGGATTATCGAGATCTTGCCCCGGAGCTTACGGGTATCATTTCAGATTTTGCACCGGAGCGGATTATTGGCTTTCCATCCTTTCTGGCACGCCTTATTCCATACATTTCTCCCGAGGTTGGCTCAGGAGTGCAAAAGTTGTGTCTCGGCGGAGAAATGATTACGCCTGTTTTGGCGAAGCTCTTCGCGTCGTCGTTTCCGAATGCGTCGTATTGCCTACTATATGCTGCGGGAGAAATTGGTTCTATTTCTGAGACTACGTGCACGTATTTGCCGCTCAATTACTATCATCCATTGCGGGGTGTTACGATCGAGATTCTCGATCCGGATGAAACAGGAGCAGGGGACTTACTTGTGAGTAAGGTCTTGCACGGAGGAATTTCGATAGAGAAATATAGAATTGGTGATATGGCGAGGATACATAAGAATTCGTGTCCGTGTGGGTATAATCTTGCATTTGAGAGCTTAGGCCGAAAGGGGCATGACTACATCAAGCTTGTGGGGGCGCTTTTACTGCGTGCCGAGTTTGACCGTGTTGCGATTGGTATGAAGACGTTATTTGAAGATTACCGCGTTGAGGCCTCACAGGTTTTGGATCAGAGAACAGTCAAGGGGAAGATACATATACAAGTATTCAGAATAGGTCTACCGGGGACGGAAGCTTTTACCACAGAGATAGCTGACCGTTTTTCTCGAGAATTGTTTCTTACCCCTTCTCAAACACTCTCTGATCTCGTAGCAGCTGATGTGTTTCTTCCTCTCTCTGTAGAGTTTACCAATGTTCCATTTGAACAGAAGCATAAGGATGTCAAGCTTTTCCTCAAAATAGCATGATTGTATGTCTCAGTCCCTCGAAGCTTATATTGAACGCATCCGGACAAGCCCCGTTTCTGATTTCTACAGCAGTCGATGGAAATCGATTACGGATCCTACTTTGCTGCCAACCATCTCGCGGCGGGATCTCATAGAGACCCCTCTTTCGCTTCGTCGCTATGAGAGGAGAAGCGGAATCGTCAAAGTCGTATGGGATGCAAGCATCCCCTTTCTTTCCGAGTGGAGTTTCACGTCTATAGCTGAGGAAGAGCTTGGTTTGCGAGCAGCACGACCGCTTATTTTTCTCTCCGATCCGCATGAGGCTATAGAGAAAGCGATGTGGTGTTATCAGCACGACATGGTCCCGCTCGTTGAAGAACGAAGTTCGGAGGTTACGTTATATGCTGCACGAAAGTTTCGCTGTGATGCGCTAATCACCGACCCCTCTTCTTTGCCTCGAGTGTTGCCGTATCTAAAGGGAAAAAGCGACCCACTTTCCTCCATGACAATTATCTCTGATTCCTTTGAGCCAGAGGTACTCTTGCCATATGCTCACTATGCAAGGAAGATTGACCTCGTGTTTTCTTTTCCTGAGACGGGTGCACTTGCGCGTGCGGTGTTGTCAGAAGACCCGCTCTTTACCGTGCTTCCAAACTGCATCGTGGAATATCTGGATGACTACCTCGTTGTCACAAAAAACGCGCCACTTACGACCCCGGTTATTCGTTATCGCACAAATATTCCAGCGCATTGCCTGAAATTCAGCGAGGGCGAGGGAGTGATACGAGACTCCTCGAATCGCGTATGAAAGGTCCGTCCGGAGTATTTACGAGTGTCGCGCCTTATTATGCGCGGTATCGTGTCGAGTACCCGAAAGAGCTATTCGCGGATGCTGTCACTTTTTTCAGGTTGGATGGTACGGGCAGGATTCTTGATCTTGGATGTGGCACGGGAGAACTATCTATCCCTCTCGCAGGTCATGTGAAGGAACTGGTTGGGGTTGACGTGGAAAAGGAGATGCTTGATGAAGCCGCTCATCGTGCGAACGAGGTGGGTATAGAGAATTGCACATGGGCGTGCATGCGCGCCGAGGACATTGATGAGACGCTTGGTGCATTTCGTCTCGTTACACTCGGCAGATCTCTCCACTGGATGGAGCAAGCAACCGTGCTGAAGCAAGCGTATGACCTTCTTGAACGTGGCGGCGGTCTTCTCGTTGCAAGACCTGTTTCTGTGCCACTACAAGACGGGTGGACGCGGGACGAAAATGAATGGAAAGAGATTCAGAGAGAAGTAGTGCGAAGGTATCTGGGCCCGAAACGTCGTGCAGGAGATTCGTTGTATACGGAGCCTTCAGTAAAGGTCGAAGGTGTGTTCCGCGCGCTGTCGTTCAGACGCTGTGACACGTGGACGTACCGTTACAGCCGAACGTGGACACTTGAGGAGGCGGTCAAGAACACCTACTCACATTCTTTTGCCGCACCTCGGTTGTTTGGAGAACGAATGGCAGACTTTGAGAATGAGCTGCGTGAAATGCTTCGTAATGTTCAGCCTTCAGGTGAGTTTGTTGAGCACGTCGTGTTGCAAGCTCACATTGCACTGAAATAGGCCGTTGTTGTCGGGTTACATCGCAAAGATTAGTGCTCCGCGGGAGGCTTCCCGCGGAGCACTTCGTTGGTGGAAGTCACTGCGGCTCGATGCCCGCCTCGCGCAGCGCCTTCTTCCATACCCGGGCTTGGGTGCGGACATGCTTACCAAGCCATTCCGGCGTCGATGTTACGACATCGAGTCCGATCTTCCCCAGCTTTTCTCGCAGCTGGGGCTTCTCGAGAACGGCCTCGAGCGCGTTCCTGAAGGCACTTGTTCGTTAAGGAGGAGTATTTTTGGGCGCAAAGACGCCGCCCCACGGTGCGATAGCCGCAAACTCCGGCATTCCCACTTCTCCCATTGTGGGGACTTCCGGCAGTGCTCCGCAGCGCTCGCCGTTAATCACCGCGAGCAGCCGGACCTGCCCGCTCTGCATTCCGCTGAGCGCAGAGGCAAGTGTTACAAAGGCCCCCGCTTGTCGGCCTGTCTGGATTTCTGTCACCGCCTGCCGCTCTCCGCGGTATGCGACGACGTCGACAATCCTAACGCCGTGTTTCTTCAGGAGCGTCGCGGCGACTCGGCCTGTCTCGCCCCGGTAGGCGAAGAAGATTTCGATGCTTCGCCCCCACGTCATGAACTCGTTCACCGATAGGGCCGGTATGCCTGCGTGCGTGATGAACACGTAGCAGAAGTTCGTGAAGAGCGAGATGGGCTCGAAGTCGTCTTCCGGATCGTACGGCGGATGCTTTCGTTGCGGTGGGATCCCGACAAGGACCCCGCTCGGAAAGAAACCGTACGTATAACCGTCCGGCACAGCGTTCTTGAGAGCTACGCCGCCCGCGGAACCGGCGCCGGCAGGGCGCGACTCGGGCACCACCGGTACCCCGAGTTTTTCTGACAGCGCATCCTTGATTACGTGGACGAACGCGTGAGTTCCTCCCGCCTCACTTGGGACGATTATACTGATCGGTCGGCTGGGGTAGTCGTCGGCCTGCGTCGAAGCCGCCATGAGTAGAATTGCAAGTGCCGTGGTGATGCCTCTGATCATCTTCTGTTCCTCTCTTCATTACGCTGCGAGTCATCGCAGCTCCTCCCGAATCCTATGCGATTGCATACTTGGCGTAAAGGGACTAAGGGTTTTTGCAAAATGAAACCTAAGTTAGCGAGGAAAGCTGAAGGCACTCGAGCTATGGTAAGTTGTGCAGATGCATAGGTTGATATTGTCGCGTAACGTAGCGCGATCCCAGGAAATATGATTAGAGCGGATTGCCGAAGATAACAACGCTGGTCTCGGGCACGACTCTCCGCGCAGCATTTTCGAGGATAACGGCAATGCGGGTTCCCTGTGCAATGTCCGAAAACTGTGCATTCGTTTCTTCCGAGAGTGCAACGTACTCAGTGCCGGATGCGAGCAGTGATTGTCTTACAATGAGCGCGTCTTCGGGTACTCGCACACGCAGGCGGATGGGGCCGCCAGATGCAACAAGCTGATCTCTGAACTCTGCAACGAGCGTCCTTTCACTTGTATCAATTGACACAACTATGCCGTACAAAAGCATGGCACGTTGGAACAACGCACTGCGCACTCGCAGGGTGGAATCTCGGAATCTCGTAAATTCGGCACGTAATGTGAAATATGCGTAGTTTGCAGCAAATGCGGAAAGTATTGCTATGCCTATGACTACTCCGATGAGGAATGTGAGGCCGAAGCGCACAAATGATCTGGCGCGTATGGTCGTGTTCATTGTGTTTGCATTGCGGGTCCGATGTATACCGCTTGCGCGCGCAAATCGCCGGCCTGTCGCGTAATAACAACTGCTGCAGTGAGTCCTTCAGAGAGCGCCGGTATTTCAAATGCCCCAGCGAGAAAAGGCACCGTGGATGTTGCACGCAGAATCGGTTGTACGTGACGAACAAGCATTTTCTCGTCCATGTGTATTCTAAAGTTCGCCTTTTCGTTGAGAGAGTATGGGCTCACGGCTTCCAAGAGGAACGTCTTGGTCTTCTGGTTCACGTCACGTATAACTCCGCGCAATGTCGGAGGGTGTTCGACGAACTCTTTGTTGTTCTGCATATGTTTAACGTTGATCTGCGTATCCTCGACGACGTACTGTGCCGGCACGTATCCGATAAGGAGTCCTACGACAAATCCAGCTATGAGGATCGTCGACTGAAACCCGCGGGATGTCATATCGCTAAGTATACAGCGAAGCCACAGTAGTCTGGCTGTTATACTTTTTATCATGGATTTATCTGTTCCTGATCGTCTACCCTCCTACGCAGCAAACGGTTTTGCGTTCCTCGTCGCTCTCCTGCCGCTCCTCGTTGTGCCTTTCGCGTCGGTGGATACTTCACTCCAGAAGGGTCTCATCGCGGCGTTTGGGGCAGGATTGGCGCTCCTTGCGTCGGGTGTCGCTATACTCCTCCGCGCCAGAATCAACATCCGCATGCATGCGCTCGGCATCGCGACTTTCGTTTTTTTCGCGGTCGTAATTTTCTCTGCGCTGCTCTCTTCGTCAGGAACCGCGCACGCATGGTGGGGACTCGGGTTTGAAGAGTATACCGTCGGAGGTTCCTTGCTGTTTGTAGTGGCTGTGTTTGCCGGGATGGCCGCTCGGGAGAGCGCAATTCGCGTGTCGCTTCTGCTTTTTGTCGCGGCGACGGCGGCGGTTTCGCTCTATGCGCTTGCTTCTCTCGCGCTAGATCGTACGACGGCACAGGAGTCTACACTTGCCGGTGCGTGGCCGCAGTTTTCATTTCTCGCTGCTGCAGCCGCGCTAGCCGCCACAATTCTTCAAGAGGACGCGCGCGGCAGGATGCGCCCAGCGCTTCTCATCGCACTCATTCCGCTTATGCTCGGGACGCTCGCATTTTTCAACACGCCTGCAGTATTTCTCCTCGTAACGTTTCTTGTTGGATGGATTGCGTTCCGTTTCGTTCACACAAAAGTCATTTCTGGAAAGATTTCGTTCTCGGTCGGAGCAGCTGCACTCGCTCTTCTTCTAAGTCTCATCATGCTCTTTGGCTATCGCAGCCCTTTTCAGCTTCCGCCCGACGTTCGACCTACGCTCTTTACCACACAGCGCATTGCAGCGCCCGCAATTCTCGAGCGAATCATCACACCCATCATCGGCACCGGCCCCAACACTTTTTCTGCCGTATGGGAGAGGCATCGCCCGATGGAGTTCAACATGACACCCTTTTGGGAGCGGAGCTTTGAGGCCGGATACAGCACGGCGGTGACGTTTGCTGTGACGTTTGGGCTCCTCGGCGTTCTCACGTTTCTCGCGATTCCAACGATAGGTTTTGCCTCTTTCGCGCGAGCGCTTTTCGCGAACAACTCGGATCCCTCGATAAGGCGCGATGCCGGTTTTTCCGCATGGGCATTCGTTATGCTCTTCGCATTCGCTTCCCATATTATCTCGACTCCCGGACTTGTCACACTGTTGATCGGAGGCTTTGCCGCAGGCTTGTGCGCGCGTCTCGTCTCCGTTCGCGAGTTTGAGCTGCCACCTTCGGGTGCGCGTCGCATGACGCGGCTTGCGGCGGGCGGATTCTGTGTTGCCGCGGGATTCCTTTTGACGACTGTCGCGGGGCAGCAGTTTGCTGGGGCTTCCTTCCATTCGCGGGGAATCGCGGCGCATATAGCGGGTGATGTCCCTAGGGCGGCAGAGCTTCTTGAGCGCGCGGCTTTTTGGTGGAGCGCTTCACTCTACGAGCGCGACGCCGCCCGTGTGTCGCTCGAAGCTGTATTCGCCAATCCACCTGCTGATCCACGTGAGCTCGATGCCGCAATCGGATCGGCGGTGACGCATGCCGAAAAAGCAATCTGGGCTAGTCCGAAGTCTTACGTTGCATGGCTCTCCCGCGCGTCTCTCAACATTTCTCTCATCATAGCGGGCAAGAAAGAACTTGAACCCGTGGCGCGCGAATCCATTGCACAGGCGAAAATGCTTTCTCCCTCTCGTCCTGAGCCGCACTATTTGCTGGCCGAGCTCGAGCAGTTTCTCGGCAACCGCGCAGCGGCTCGCGATGCGATTGATGGAACGTTTCGGCTCAAGCCAGATTATGAACCGGCTCTCCGTCTGCGCGATAGACTCACTGTCGTCGGAGATATACAATAATTTCGTGCATACTTTCATCTATTTTTGCCTGCTCGCTCTCGTCGTGCCGAGCATTGCGCTTTCGCACGGCACAGGCGCCTCATTCGAGCAGGAGGTGGGAGAGTTTCGCATTGATGTGGGGTACGAGCCGGCGGAACTCCGGGCAGGCGATAAGCTTGTGCTTGATTTCGATGTGCTCGGAGCGGGTGGATCTTCGGTCCCGTTCGACAGTGTCTGGGTGCGTCTCGAGCGGGAGGATCGCACCCTTCTTGCAACGGGAGTTGCGCGGCCGCGCATCGGTCCCACGACTCTCCTTCTCACGCTTCCTGAGGAGCCGGGCGAAGCGGTGCTTTCGACGCGATTCGAGCGTGCGGGCGAAACTCTGGCCGAGGCGTCATTTCCTTTCGTTGTGCATGCGGGGGAGGGAGAAGCCGATAGCCTTCCAGCGTGGCTTCTGCCCTCGCTCGTCGCGCTTCTGGCTGGTTTTGTTTTCGGTCGGTTGTCAACGCGCCGTCTGTAGAACACCCCTGCAATTGCTATACTAAAGAGACAAGTTCCTATGTCTCTCAGTCGGTTTGTCCAATACCATAATGCGATCCCAATCTCGATTTCGATAATGCTTCTGGGTGCCGGGGGGATATTTGCGGCGACGAACCCTGAGGCAATCTATTTGGCTGAACAGCGGGTCCTTTCGATGGACAACACGTACATCGCAAACAAAGATCTGTCGACGTACACGCCGGCCGTCCTCATTACCGGCGTCACGGAGGACAGCGTTCACTACTACGTCGCGTACACGTTTTATACGATCGATGCAGTGAATTATGTGTGGCAGGACACTACGCGCGAGGAGACTATGAAAGTCTCGAAGGCCGATCTTGGACCCTATCGCGATCTTGGTCTTTATGTCACCGAACAGCTGAAGCAGATTATTGGTCGTGAGAAGGGGCGATTGGGTGAGACGCAAAACATTGAGCGGAAGAACATTACGCGTAAGGTTGTCGCGACTGCCTACAGTGGACTCGTGGGGGCATTTCTTGATGACAAGACGGAAGAAATTCCCGGCTATGTGCCCGTGGTGATGCCACCTCCACCTCCACCACCAGAGCCTCCACCTGCCGAGCCTCCGCCGCAGGAAACTCCTCCGCCGTCTCCCGCGCCCACGCCGCCACCCGAGTCCCCGCAGCCAGAACCACCTCCGCAGGAACCATCGCCTTCGCCCTCCCCTGAACCTTCGCCTCCGCCAGAGCCGGCGCCTGACACTACTGCGCCCGTGCTTCAAGTTCTGGGAGATAATCCCGCGCGAGTAGCTCTCGGCAGCACGTACCAAGATTTGGGTGCGGTTGCGACAGACAATTCCAATCAGGATCTCGGAGTCCGTCTTTATGTGAACGGTGTGCGCGCTGCTGCCGTCGTTATCGATACATCTTCAGCAGGCGAGTGGACCGTGAAGTATGAGTCCACGGACGGTGCGGGGAATACGGGCTCCGCTGAGCGTCTCGTGATTGTTTTCGACCCCGCGGAAGTCGCACCTCCTCCTCCACCACCTCCTCCACCGGAAGAGCCTCCGGCCGATGGTTCGGCAGGCTCACCACAAGAGACACCGGCGGATGTGCCACCTGCGGAAGAGCCTCCAGCTGCCGATTCGACTGATTCGGCAGACTCGCAGCAAACAACCTCACCACAAGAACCGCCTGCCGATGCTCCACCGGCGGATTCTCCTCCTCCTCCTCCTCCTACTCCTGCTCCGGAGCCCGCGCCACCTCCGTCGCCAGCACCAGAGCCGTCACCAACTCCCGAGCCTCCGCCTCCGTCCGAACCGCCACCCTCGGAATAGCCGTGGTATCATGGCGGCTATGGCGCGCGTGGCCGTCAACGGTTTTGGAAGAATCGGGCGATGTTTTTTTCGCGCAGCACACGGAAATAAAGATATCGAGATCGTTGCGGTGAACGATCTCACTCCACTAGAAAACCTTGCATATCTTTTGAAATACGACACTGTCTACGGGAAATTCGCCGGAGAGGTCACCGTGAGTGGAGGGCAATTAATCGTCGATGGCAAGAACGTAGCGGTACTTGCCGAGAAGGATCCCGTAAATCTGCCGTGGCAGAACTTACGCATCGATGTCGTTGTTGAATCCACCGGTCTCTTTACTGATGCTGAAAAGGCGAAAGGGCACATCACGGCGGGTGCCAAGAAGGTTGTAATCTCTGCGCCGGCAAAGGGTGAAGGAGCAGAGACGATTCTCATTGGTGCTAACGAAGGCAAGTTCGGGACGTGCAACGTTAGCTCAAACGCGTCATGTACGACGAACGCTGCCTCACCTCTCATTGGCATTTTGGATGAGGCTATTGGCATCGAGCGCGCGCTTCTTTCGACGACGCACGCATATACTGCAAGCCAGAGTCTTGTTGATGGTGGGAAAGCAAAAGATCTGCGGGAGAGCCGAGCAGCTGCGCACAACATCGTTCCGAGTTCTACGGGAGCGGCAAAAGCAACAGCGCTTGCGTATCCTGCGCTCAAAGGAAAATTCGACGGCATCTCGCTTCGCGTGCCTGTCATTGCGGGATCGATCGTCGACGTGACATTTGTTGCGAAGCGTCCCACCTCTGCGGAGGAGGTGAATCAGATTCTCACGAAAGCTGCTGGAAGCGATCGATGGAAGCGTATCTTTGCTGTTTCCGAGGAGCCGCTCGTTTCGTCGGATATTCTTGGAACTCCCTACGGCGCGATCGCGGACTTGGCGATGACCCGTGTCGTGGACGGAACCCTTGTAAAAGTTCTCGCATGGTATGACAACGAGATGGGGTACGCGTACACTTTGGTTGAGCACGTCCGCGAAGTCGCGAAAAGGCTTTAACCATGCGCGTCTATTTGGCTGCGGATCACGGCGGGTTCAGTCTCAAGGAAGTGCTCAAGACATACCTCTCGACCCAGAGTTACGACGTAGTCGACGAGGGTGCGCACGCACTCGATCCCGCGGACGATTATCCCGATTTTATGTACCCCGCAGCGCAAAAGGTTGGTGCCGATCTCGACTCCCGGGGCATCTTTCTGTGCCGCTCGGGAGCTGGCGCAGCAATTGTGGGGAACAAAGTAAAAGGTGTCCGAGCCGTCGTCGCACGCACGAAGGAAGAAGCGAAGCATGCCCGCGAGCACAACGACGCGAACGTCATTGCGCTCTCGAGTGATGTACTCACTGCCGAAGAAGCCCAGGATATCGTTGCGACGTTTCTCGAAACACCCTTCAGCGGAGAAGAGCGTCATCTGCGCCGGCTCAAGAAAATACTAAAGATCGAAGGCGCGGCATGAGAGACAAGACGCTTGAGATTATACCGACGTGTGTGCCGCGTAGTGCCGCGGATCTTGCGCAGAGCGCGCACGCGATTTCCTCGTTCTCCTCATCGATACACATCGACATCGTGGACGGCATTTTTGCGCCCTCATACACGTGGCCCTATACCAAAAACGGTGTTTTTGAAGATTTCGATCTCTCGAGCGTCTCGGGGCTCTCGGCGGAGATCCATCTCATGGTGGAAGAGCCGCGCGAGATCGGGTTGCAATTCGCGCGCGCGGGAGCCTCGCGTATTCTCGGGCACGTCGAGGCGTTCGATTCTGAGAACGACGCACACAGCGCGCTCTATGCATGGCGGCGAAGCGATGTACGCGAGGTGGGTTTGGGAATTCTTATGGGTACACCGCTTGAGGTACTGGAACATCACATGTTGATTGTTGACGTCGTACACGTGATGACAATTGCGAGCATCGGGAAGCAGGGAATTCCGTACGATAAAAATGCGCCCGCGCGCGTCGCTGAGTTTCACCGGCATCACCCCGAAGTCATGATTTCTGTAGACGGCGGTGTGTCGGCGTCGAATATCGAGGAGCTCGCGCGCGCGGGCGCCTCTCGTTTCTGCGTGGGGAGTGCCATTGTGAAGGCGGCGGATCCTGCTAAAGAATACGCACGTCTCAAGACACTGGCGCAAAAAGCAATCGAATAGTACTCTAATGCATTCTTTTATGAGCACACTTTTACTCATCCACGGGCCCAATCTCAACCTCCAGGGAAAACGCGACTCCGCGCACTACGGCACTAAAACGCTTGCTGATATCGAGAAACTCGTCGCCTCTGGAGCAAAGAGCGCAGGTTTTGAGGTGAAGTCATTTCAATCGAATCACGAAGGTGCGCTCATAGACTGGATGCAAAAAGAAGCTCCGGGCTCGGCAGGCATCATCGTGAATCCCGGTGCACTCACGCACTACAGTTATGCATTGCACGACGCGCTTCTCGACACAGGCTTGCCAGCTGTCGAAGTTCATCTCTCCGACACCAATTCTCGAGAAGAATGGCGTCGTCGCTCTGTGACGGCTCCCGCATGCATCGGAGTTATTTCCGGAAAAAAGGAAATGGGATATCTAGAAGCTCTCAAGTTACTAATCTCGAAGCTTGAAGCTCGAAGCTAGAAGCTATGATCTCTCCCGCGACTAAGCTGACGGCAGTCATCGGGGAACCTGTGGGGCAGAGTCTCTCGCCTCTCTTGCACAACAAGATCTACGCGGATGAGGGCATTGATGCTGTGATGCTCGCCTTTGGGAATCCTTCGATCGAAAAACTTGTTGCGGCCGTGCGTGCCCTTCCTATTCACCTTGCTGCCGTTACGATGCCGCATAAGCAGACCATCATGCCGCTTTTGGATGAGATCGACGCGCAGGCTCGCGAAATCGGCGCGGTCAACACGGTTGTAAATCGCGAGGGGAAATTGCACGGCTTCAATACCGACATTGTTGGGATTGCCGCGGCCTTGAAAGAGGTTTCACTCAAGGGTGAATCTGTACTTCTCATCGGCGCGGGAGGCGCGGCGCGCACGGTTGCGTATCTTCTCAAGAAGATTGACGCGAAGATTTTCTGTCACAATCGCGACCGCGCACAGGCCCAAGATCTTGTCCGTTCGTTCGGCGGCACGCTTGTCGAGGCGGAGGAGCTTGGGCAGACCTCCTTTGACGTCATAGTGAATGCCACGCCTGTCGGCATGAAGCCGAATGTGGATGCGATTCCGCTGCCAGAAGAGTTCATACGCGAGGGCTCTGCGGTTTTCGATCTCGTTTACTCTCCTCTTGAAACCAAGCTACTTAGGAGCGCGCGCGCCAGAGGCGCGCGCGCAATATCTGGTCTCACTATGTTCCTTGCCCAGGGCATAGAGCAAGAACGCCTTTGGCTTGGGAAGGAGATCGAAAGTGCGCCGTACGAGGAACTTTTGAAGGAAGGAGTGCGTAGGCGTGACGGCTGATTTTCTTGATTTTTCGGCATTTCTTGCGTACTGTGCGGGAGTGGATTTGAACTTCACGGTCATAAAGCAGCTGCCTACAATGGAGAGCATCATAGAGGCTCACCCGCTCTC
>Ga0155800_141_pt7 | contig 19391 bp, 23 predicted proteins | sample RifCSPlowO2_01_FD_107454 | JGI IMG/M metagenome (GOLD analysis project Ga0155800, IMG submission 107454) | Candidatus Kaiserbacteria bacterium RIFCSPLOWO2_01_FULL_54_13 | reverse complement strand
ACACGCTCTTCGTACGACAACTGAACAAATGATTTTTGGCGCATATACCTGGATTCTCAAACCCAGGTGTCCTAATTCAAAGGTTAACGCGCGCGCTATGCGAACCCCAAATGAGCTTAAAGGTAGTCGATTGGATTGAGATACGCCGACAACGGAGCGACGGGCATCACGGCGTTTGAACAAGAGGTCGTTTTGTTTGTGGCATCTCCGAGCCTTATGATTTGTGTGGCGGAAGAGACGTAGACACCGAAATGGAGGTGCGGGCCCGTCGCATAGCCCGTAGAGCCACTGTAGCCGATCACTTGGCCCGTGGCGACAGATTGTCCCTGTGTGGCGTTTATTTGCGACAGGTGCGCATAGAGCGTTGCCAGACCGTTTCCGTGCTTAATGAGGACCCACTTTCCGTAGGAGTAGCAGCCCCGCACCGTGTCTGTATTTCCTGTTCCTGTTACTGTGCCAGTGAGGGCAGCTCTTATTGGATTGCCTATTGAGGCCCGGAAGTCGATGCCATTATGTCCTCGTCCCGCATATCCTCCTGCACGCGCAAAATCGGTGTCCCCAAAGGATTGCGTCACTTTCACGTTGTCGAGGGGCCAGCGTAAAATCCCCTTCCCCGCCGGAGGAATTTGCGAAGGGTCGATCGTGTATTGCAATCGCGTCTGCAGGTCAATGAGCGCTGCCTCAAAACTGGCCTTGGCGGCCTGCTTTTCGCGAAGGAGAGCTTGGTAATTAGACTCCTGAGCCTTTGTTTGGGCAAGGAGCTCGTTTTGGGCTTTTCGCGTAGCGTCGAGCGATCCCTGCTCGGCAACGAGGTTGTTCTGCTGTTTGACCAATTCGGCTTTCTTTTGTTCTGTCGCGTTTTTCGTGTTCGTGAGCGATTCCTTCTGACTCGAGAGATTCTCAATGTCTTCGCGGACGGCTTCTTGGAGCGCATAGCTTGCGTCTACGTCGCTCCAAATATTATTCAGGTTGCCCGATGAAAGTATTGCAAGTACGAGCGTTTGTCGCTCTGCCTCGTTGAGGTGACGGATAGTCTGTGCGAGACCCGCTTGTTCGACACGTATGGAGCCTTCTTTACTCTTAATGTTTCTGGATAGGGCCTGGATTTCGAGCTGGAGCGCGCCAATTTTGTTCTTTGTGACGCTGATTGAGGCCGTGATCTTTTTGCGTTGAATGTCAAGCTGAGTAAGCGTGTTCTGAAGAGTCTGCTTCTTCGCGCCCACTTCCGTAAGCTGCTTTTCATATGCAGCGATGTCCTTGTTGAGCTGCTCGATCTGCGCATTGTGGCCTTCGATCTGCGACTGGATTTCCTCAGCTGACTGGCCTTGTGCCGCAAACGGGATAATGAGTGCGACTCCCGCTAGTGTGATGCTCACCTTCTTCATGACCGATTCTCAAGTGCGCTTATCGCAGTCTCGATGCGCCGCTCGATCGAGTCTCTTCCGATAATCGCAGCGACCGTGAAAGGATCGGGACTGCGCTCTTTGCCAGTGAGAGCGTATCGCAGTGGCCACAAGACGTTTCCGCGCCCTTCGGCCTCGGCGTAGTCCCAGATGGCCTTTTTTATCTGCTCAGGTTCGAGATTTCCCAAAGACGGAAGTGCCGAGAGAAGTTCTCGAAGTCTCGCAAGGTGCCTCCTCGCAGTCGCGGCGTCACTCCCCTTTCCGGGCACTTTGGAGATGTCGAGTGCTGGATCGGAAAAGAAGTAGTCGAATTCGCCGCCTTTTGCCATCGCGTCTATATCGCCCCAGAGGTGTATGCGTTCGCGGACAAGTGACACGAGCTTTGCCGCAATGCCGCTGTTCTTTTCAGGAATTCGAAGTTCTATTTCTGCTTGGATTCTCTCGTCGGGCATTTCGAGAATGTATTGACGATTGAGCCAGCGTAGTTTTTCAATATCGAAAATAGCGCCGCCTGCGTGAACGTCTTTTAGGTCAAACTCTGCAACCATGTCCGCTAGCGGCATTTTTTCCCGCCCGGATGGCGGCGTCCACCCGAGGAGAGCAAGATAATTCACAAGCGCTTCGGGGAGGTAGCCGTCCGAGCGATATTCGTTTATGGACACTGCGCCGTGGCGCTTCGAGAGTTTGCTGCGGTCCGGCGCGTGAATTAGCGGAATGTGTGCGTACACTGGCCTCTCGAATCCGAGTGCTTCCAAAATCAAAATTTGCCGTGGCGTGTTTGAGATGTGATCTTCTCCCCGAATCACATGCGTGACTCCCATGTCGTGATCGTCCGCGACGACTGCCATGTGGTAGAGGGGGTCATCCACGTTGCGCGCGATGACGAAGTCCTTGAGCTCAGTCGTATCGAAGGAAACATCGCCGCGTATGAGGTCGTTGAACGTGATGCGTGTGTTTGGGTTTTTGAACCGCACGACTCTCCCCTTTGTGGTGAGCGAAGTCGAACCATTCCCTCCCTCGGCCTCTTCGGCTTCATAGGCAGCTCCTTTTTCAATGAGCGCACGGAGATATTCACGGTAGGTAGAGAGGCGTTCCGATTGTCGCAAGGGTACGGCGCTCGTGTATGGAATCTTGAGCCAGTCGAGTCCCGCGATGATGTCCTCCTCGAATTCCTTCTTGCATCGTTCTCTGTCGGTGTCTTCAAAACGGAGGTACATTACTCCCCCTTCTCTCGCAGTGAAGAGATAGTTGAAAAGCGCCGTGCGCGCGCTCCCGATGTGGAAGTAACCGGTAGGTGACGGCGGAAAACGCGTGATTACTTTTGCCATACGTTGTCAAAATATGGACACGCCGTGTCCATATTTATTTTGATGTGTGTTCGAGAGCTGTGTCCACAATAATTTGGGCGATTTTGCGTGCAGCTTGAGGGCGGGCAAATTGCTTTGCGGCGGTCCTCATTTTTTCGCGGAGTGCGGGATCTCCCATCGTTCTGTCGATCTCTGCGATGAGGAGATGATGTGTCAAATTGTGTTGCTCAAGGACTGTTGCGGCCCCTGCTCGCGCGTAGGAGAAGGCATTTTCAGTTTGGTCGTGTGATATTTCGGTGGGTATGGGGATAAGAATCGCAGGGATTCCCCAGCTTGCAATCTCAAATATTGTCCCGCTTCCGGCTCGGGAGACAATTAGAGAGGAAATGCCGGCTGCCATACGGAGCGCGAGCGTATTGAGAAGACCAAAGGCACGGTAGCGGTTCTTGTACCGCGAGTCTCGGAGAACTACCTTTGCAACTTGTTGCACTTCTTCGAGGTTGGCGCGTCCGGTCTGGTGAACGACGTTGTATCGCTCCACGAGTGAAGGGAGCGCATTCAGGAGCGCTTCGTTGATCGCGCGTGCGCCCGAAGAGCCACCCATGACAAAGATGGTTGGCGCCGTCTCTTCCAGCTTGAGGAATTCGTGTCCGCCTTCCATTGCTACGACCTCGATCTCCTTGCGAATGGGATGTCCCGTGCGCGCAATTTTGTCGAGGTGCTTTTTCTGAAAGTGTTCCGCGGCATCGGGGTGCGCGAGTGCGATCCAGCGGGCAAATGATGCCGACCAGCGAGAGACTCGTCCCGGTGCGGCGTCGGCGTCATAAATTACGATGGGGATCGTAAGAATGCGTGCGGCATAGAGTGTCGGGAACGCAGCAAAGCCGCCCGTTGAAAAAACGACGTCGGGATAGGTGCGGAACAGCTCGATGATCGCGCGAATGGTTCCCCACACAGTTTTAAATAAATCAAGAACGTTGAAGACGCTCGGGTATCGCCGTATTTTTCCCGCGGCAGTCGGTTTGTGAATTATCTCGTGCTCCAAAAGCGTCGCCCTGTCGAAGGGTTCAGGGCCAATGTAGAAGAGCTCAGGCTCGATTAGTTTTTTCTCTTTTGCGATGTCCTCGAGTGCCTCAGCAACGGCAATAAGCGGGTAAAAGTGCCCGCCGCTCCCGCCGCCCGTGAGCACGATTTTCATAGTGAGATATATTTTATCACGCTTTAATGAAGGCGTTTGCGGGCCTTGACGGTATCTCTAACGGCCGTTTCTCTTTCACTTCCCTTTCGGCTTGCCGTGAGCGTAGTCGAATGGCCTGTAGCTTCGCGGGGATTTTTACTGGTTCAAAAGACAATAGGTTTTCGGTCTATCGAAATCGCTTCAACCCACCTTAGCTTTAGTTTTTTGTCTTCTGAGTAATGCACGACAACTAATCTGCTGCCAACGTAGAAACTGACCTCGTTCCAGTTGTATGGCAAACGCTTCCGGCCGAGCACTCTTGTCTCCACAAGACGCGCATCAATTGCATTTGCGATGGTATCATATAGCCTAACGGCATTCTTCTGATACCCATCAATGATTGCGGATTCGTTCCGCAATCCAGTATCCCGGTACAATTCTCGAAACGCTTCTTCGTAGTGATCGACGAACGACTCGAGATCGATCCGAGCGGATCTCTTATACCACAATTCCATGACGTGAACGCCGTTCAACTCCCTGTTTCTTCCATGCCTGGCGTAGCCGTTTCCGGAGACGTTCTGCTGATTTCTCAATGTATGCGTGCATCAGCGATCTCATTTCTGCAGGCGTGTATCCTTCCGTGACCTTCGTTTTTTTTCTTTTCATATTCTCCACTATAGCATAATTACTGTCTTGTCGTGTGGCGGGAGATGGAGAGGAGGATGCCGGCGCTTCCGAGAGAGGCGAGCATTGCGCTTCCGCCCTGACTGATGAACGTGAGGGGAATCCCTGTGAGCGGCGCGAGCCCCAATAAGGCGCCGATGTTGATGAACGCTTCCGCCACGAGGTAGGTTGAGATACCGACTGCAAGAAGCCCTCCAAAAAGATCGGGCGCTCTCGCTGCCGTGCTGAAACCTCGAAGAGCGAGAAAGAGAAACACGCCTACCAGTATCACGCTACCGAAGAATCCGAATTCCTCGCCGATCACGGCGAAAATCGAATCTCCCATCGGCTCCGGAAGGTATGTAAATTTCTGGACACTCTGTCCAAAGCCGCGGCCGAAAAGGCCGCCTGAGCCAATGGCGATGAGAGACTGGCGTATCTGGTACCCTTCCGCCTGCGGTGCATGCGAAGGATCGAAAAAGACCTCGATCCGGTCGAGTACGTACGGTCTCATGTACGCAAGCACTCCGATGGCAATGATGCTGATCGCTCCCATGATGAGGATATCGCGGAAGCGCGCTCCTGCCGCAAAATAAATCGCCGTGACCGACGCTGCGACGACACCGAGGGTCCCAAGGTCGGGCTGTGCAAAGAGGAGAATAACGGGACCCGCGAGAATGAGGAGAAAACCTCCAAGGCCCCAGCGGATGCTCTCGATTCGCGTGCGAACGGTCGTGAAGTAGGCGGCGGCCATGATGATCGAGCCAGCCTTGAGAAACTCGGCAGGTTGAAGCGTATAACCCGCGATGGAGAGCCAACGCCGTCCCCCCGCGTGCTCGAAGCCGAGCTGTGGAATGAATACCGCCGCGGTGAGGGCGAGTGTTGCGACAAAAATGTGCGGTGCGAATCGACGCCAATGTTTGTAGTCGACACGGCTTGCAATCGCGAGAGCGGCAATTCCTATTCCTATTCCGAAGACCACATGGTTGAATACCACCGAACTCATATTCGGCGCTCCCCGTGCGAAAAGTCCGAATACCGCGGAAGCAAAGACGAACGCGCCACCCCCGACAAGCATCGCAATCAGCAAGGCAAGGCGCCTATCTATGCGAGCGCGTGTTCTCATAGGGCTTTCAGATCGCGGCGAGCGCGATGATGACACCCAAGAAAGCGAAGACGACCGAAAGCACCCAGTAGCGCATGACGACCTTGTAGCCGGGCCAGCCTATGGCCTCGAAGTGGTGATGCAAGGGCGCGATGCGCAGGACTTTGATGTCGAACAATTTCTTGGACGCGACTTGTGCGATATTAGAGGCAACAGTCACAACGAGAAGCGCCCCAATAATCGGTAGAACCGCGATCCCCACTCCCCCGCCGAGATCGTCGGTCATGAACGCAATCGTTGCGATGGTGAGCGTCAAGGCCATCGTTCCTGTGTCGCTCATATAAAAGCGCGCGGGCGGGATGTTGAACCACAAGAATGCAAGCAGTCCTCCGACGATTGCCGCGGAAAACGCCGCCAGATCGATCTGGTTTTGCGCGAAGGCGATTATGGAATACGAAGCGAATATGGAGCCGAACACGCCGCCTGAAAGCCCGTCGATGCCGTCGATGACGCCTGAGGCATAGAGTGCGAGCGAAACGAGCACAAATAAGGGAACGATAAGCCAGCCGATTTCTAAGGGCATCCAAAACGGAATGTTGACCGCTGTCACCTCTAGTTTTGTCCAAAACCACATGCCGATGAACGAGGAGAGGATTACAACAATAATAAGACGGTACGAAAGCGGAAGGCCCTCGCCCTTCGGGCGAATCAGGTACAGGTCGTCAATGAGCCCCACAATGGCACCCACCATGAGCGCTGCGAGCGGAATCCACGTCTGGTTGCGGCTCAAGAAGTCGAGTTTGAGGATCGCGGCATCGGGTATAAATCGAGCTACGAGCGCGATGCCAAGGATCGTAATGAGGACGCTCCCCCACACTACAATGCCTCCCATGCGCGGTGCGCGCATCTCGTGCACGCTGTGAAGGTCGTTAAACGCGTGAGCAGGCGAGCCGTCGAGTGCGATCTTACCCGGGCTTTTTTTCCACGCTTTGTACTTGTATAAGTAATGAGTCAGGACGGGTGTAAGGGCAATACCTACGACAAAGGAGGCAAATGCAGGGACGAGCACCCGGACGATATCGGACAAATCAGCAACCATGTCCGATAGTATACCCCACGCACGAGCCCGCCTTTCGGGGTAGGATTGCCCGTCTATTCCGTGATGGATTTTCGTGCAGAGGCGACGAGTGTTTGCATATCAGTGAACCGGCCTTTGTCTGAGGAGCCAAGCACGACCGCAACGACGGGGTGTGCGAGCCCCATATCAAACACGATCGCGAGGTTTCCGCCGGCGAGGTCGGTCGTGCCGGTCTTCCCCATGATTAGTCCGGGAATAGCGCCCTGCGCGTCGTTGGTATTGACTGCGTTTTGGGTATCAGTGCCGTTTGCGTCGGTAAGTAGGACTCCATTGCGTGCCGTCTCAGCGAAGAGTGAAGGGTCACTTCCCGCCGCGTAAGCATATAGCGTGGCGACGTCACGCGCCGATCCGTACGCACCCGCCAGAGTTTCCGAGAGGTCGAGCCCATTGACGTTCAGGAAAAACGCACTCTGTAGTCCCAGTGAGAGTGCCATGTCGTTCATCCTAAAGAGTGTAGCGGCATCTTCCGGAGCCTCGGGATAGTGCTCGGAGAGCGAGGCATTGGCGGCATCGGCAAGAATTTCGGCACCATTATTGGAAGATGCTACGAGCGTGAAGTCGATGATGTCTCGCACGCGCCATTCGCTTCCTTTTAAGAGATGCCCGCTCTCTCCTGCCCCGCCGGCGTAGTAAGGAATAGTAATTATGGAATCCAGCGAAAGCACCTCCGCGACGGCAAGTATTAGTGCAACTTTTGTGAGCGAGGCAATCGGGAGCTGGACGTCTGCGTTCTTCTCATACAGCGTCTTGCCGCTTTGCATGTCGATGACGATCGCGGCGTCTGCTTCAATACCAATTCCGTCGAATGGACCAAGTGTCGCGGTAGCGGCAGCCGCCTGAGTTTGCGGCGTGCTGCGGGTTTTTTCGAGCATCGCGACCGCAATAGTCACAATTGCGATTGCAATCACTACGAGGGCGGCTGCCGCCAGAAATACCGGCCGCCTCTCTCTAAGCTGTACTGTCTGTGTCATTTTGGGATTCGACCGGTTGCTTGTGTGTTTCAAATGCGGCAAGTTCGCGCACGATTGTATCATAATCAGGCAAATTTTTGGATTTCTCGACGCCCAGATATGCGAGCGTCTCTGTTGTCGGACGATAGAGATACTCGCGCGCGTCTTTTGGATTTCCCGCGCGCTCGAGGAGCCCGCGCGCGAGGAGGTTGCGCAAGGTCGAGGATGAATTCACGCCGCGGATGTAGTCGATCCGAGTGCGCGTAGAGGGACCGATATAAAGCACGATTGCCAGCACTTCCAAGCCTGCGTCCCCGATATCGCGCGAAAGTTCCTCTTTGAGAGCGGCTTCCACTTCTTTGGTCGCGTCGTTCGAGACGACGAGACTTGCCTCAGTTTCGCTTTGGACGAGCGAGAGTCCGGTTCCCTTGAGACGCTCTGTAATCGCGTCCAGGGCGCCTTGGAGCTCGCTAGGAGAGCATTTCAGGAGTCCTGCAAGCTTTCGCCGGCTCATGGAGCCTCCCTCGATAAAGAGGAATGCATGTGCACGCTTTGCCGTCTCTTCGCTACTCATGAGCCGTAACGTGGAGCGCCGATGTTCTCAGCCTCTAATGTGATGTCCGCGAAGAGCCGCTCTTGAGTTGCAGATATCGAGCCAGAACGCACGAGTTCGAGTGCAGCCAAAAAATAGACAATCGTCTCATGCTTATTGCGCGAACGGGTGAGCTCGGAAAACCGCGCTTTAAAAGCGGATGCGAGACGGTCTTTGAGGTGTGTGATCACGTCCTCGAGGGCAAGTACGGGCGCGACGGCCGCTTCGAGGAGCACTTCGGGCTTGGGGAGAATGCTCACGAGACGCCGTGCGACCTCTGCAATCATGCCGGTCGACACCTCGCTCGGCGAGAATACCGGTGCGCGCTCCGGCGCGTGACTTGCAAATAGAAGCGGCTCGCTCCCCCACACTTTGCGCAAGCCTCGCGCCGCCTTGCGCACAAGCGCGTAGCGCGCGAGTCGCTGCTCGAGCTCTTCGACGCTCTCGCGCTCTTCGTCGGTGAGAGAGAGCGTGGGAAGGAGCGTGCGGGATTTGATGAGGAGGAGTGTCGAGGCGACCAGAATGAATTGTGCGGTTTCGCCCAAGGGAAGTCCGGGAAGCTTCTCGACGTAGACGAGGTAGGCATCTGTCACTTCTGCAAGACTAATTTGCGAGATCGAGAGCTTGCGCTCTTCGATAAGATTCAAGAGCGCCTCAAGCGGGCCCGAAAACGCTTCTGTGGTGATTGAGAACCGTTCGTTCATGGCTTTTACTCCGACAAGCGTGCGTCGACGCGGGTCATGTCACGCGGGAACGCGGACGCCTCTTTGACATTCGGGAGCTCGAGCATGCGAGCCGTGAAGCGCTCGAGGCCCGTGGAGCAGCCGCCATGGGGCGGAAGACCATATTTGAACGCCTGCAGATAGAAAGAGAATTTCTCGGGATCAAGACCACGCTCCTCCATGCGCGCGACGAGCATGTCGTAGTCGTGAATCCGCTGAGAGCCACTGTTGATTTCGAGACCGCGGAAGAGAAGGTCGAAGCCGCGCGAGTACGGCGCCTCGCTTGGGTCTTCGTAGGTGTAAAAAGCGCGTTTCTTTGTAGGAAAGTGCGTGACGAACACAAAGTCCGACGCGTGTTCCCTCTTTGCCCACTCGCAGATACTTCGCTCCTGTTCCGGCTCGAGGTCGGGCGCATCCGAGGCTCCGAGAATTTTTTGCACTTCGCTCAGTTTAAGTATCGGAAACTTCTCAGGAGTGAGCGGGTTCTCCGCGTTGAATCGAGAGAGGATATCCGCATGCCGTTCGCATACTATCCGCACGACGTCTCTTACGACTTCTTCCAAGACGTTCATCACGTCGAGGTGGTCGTTCACGAAGCCCATCTCGAAATCCATCTGCGTAAGCTCGCTCAAATGCCGTGTCGTCGCGTGTTTTTCTCCCCTGAAGACTTTTGCGATCGTAAACGCGCGCTCGAAGGGGCCCACCATAATCTGCTTGTAAAGCTGCGGGCTTGTCGCAAGGTACGCTTTTTGGTCGTAGTAGTAATCCACGGTGAATGCTGCCGCACCTCCCTCGGCGTCGCTTCCCACGAGCACGGGCGACTGGTATTCAACGAATTCGCGCTTGCGCAGAGCCTCACCGTACGCATTGACGATCGTGGCTTGGAGCGTGAATATGTCTCGGCCACGTTGTGAGCGCAGTGTCAAGGGCAGATAATCGAGACGCGTGTCGATGTTAACGTCGGTTTCGACTTCAAACGGGAGTTCCTGCGCCTCCGAAAGGACGTTCACAGTTTGCACGACAACTTCAATGCTCCCGAGCGGCCCGTCGGTGCGCATGTTTTCGGGTCGTGCCTTCACCTCGCCCTCTACCTCGACGACCCACTGTGCGCGCAATTGTTTTGCAGTTTCTAGTGCCTCAGTTGCTTTCGGCGTGATGACTACTTGCACCGTCCCGCTTCTGTCGCGGACATCGAGAAAGATTAATTTGCCGTGATCGCGCCGTACCTCGACCCAACCCGCAATCTTTACAGTTTGACCGAGATTTTCGGGAAGATTCTTGTTCAACGTTCGTGTCATATTCGAGATTTGTGGTGAGCGAACAGCGAACAGCGAACAGTAAACAGTAAAAAAGCATAGAAATCGCCCTGTTTTCTGTTTTCTGTTTTCTGTTCTCTCATAATGTTACGCCTATCTTATTGCGGACGTCGGCCATTTTCTTTGACGCGCGCTCGCGCGCTTTTTCTCCTCCCACTTTGAGAATCTTCTTCACGTCGGCGTCCGAAATGGAGTCACGTTTCTCGCGCATCGGAGCCACTACGCGCTCGACGTCTTCGATGAGCGCTTCCTTGCTTGCTCTGTAATTTCCCTTATTCGCTTTGTAGAGAGGGCCGAGTTCCTGTTCGCTCCTGAAGAGCCGGTGGATGTTGTAGACATTCGTAGGACTTTCTCCGCCCGAATCCGTAACGATGGACATCACCGCTTTTACGATTTCGTCCTTTGTTCCGAAAAGTGGAATCGTGTTGCCGTAGCTCTTGCTCATTTTCTTTCCGTCTGTGCCGGGCACAACGGCGACAGTTTTCAGAATCTGCTCATTTGGCAGCTTGAATGTTTCGCCAAACGCGTTGTTGAATTTCGTCCCGATCTCTCGAGTATATTCAAGGTGTTGCTTCTGATCTTGTCCGACCGGCACGACATCGGTGTCGTAGAGGAGAATATCGCAGGCCATCAAGACGGGATAATCAAAGAGGCCGACGTTCATCTCCAAGCCTCTTGCCTCTTTGTCTTTGTAGGCGTGCGCGAGCTCGAGAAATGGCATGGTAATGAGCGTATTGAATATCCACGTAAGCTCTGTGTGCTCTGGCACATTCGACTGCTGGAATATGACGGCCTTCTTCGGATCCACGCCTACTCCTATGTAGTCGCGGGCGACCCCCATGATGTTCTCTCGCAGCTCCTCCGGATTCTTGAGAGTCGTAAGGGCATGGTAATCAGCAATCATGAGGAAGCTTTCGTAGCTCTCGTACATGTCTGCAAAGGGCTTCAGAACGCCAAAATAGTTTCCGATGTGCAGTGCTCCGGAAGGCTGGAGGCCGGTCAGGAGGCGCTTTTTCTGCATATCCGCCAATAATAGCAGAAAACTAAAGAAGGATGGATTATTCTGGTGGACGGGTTATACTATTCGTATATGTCAAAGGCGGCCCAAGTCCAATCCGGTAAGAGTAGCGTGGGTCGCTATATGGTGCGGGCGCGCGGAACGCGGAAGAAGATTGACTGGCGCGATTACGTCATTCCGACCAAAAGCAAGAAAAAGCGCCGCACCAGCGAGATGATCGACAAGATCGTGTACGGCGCGTAACGCGAACGTCCATGTACATCGTCGACAGCTCAGTATGGGTCGCGCTCTTTTTGGATGACGATACGCAGCATGCGAAAGCCGTTGCATTATCTCTCTATATCAGAAAACGGAGGAGGTCTCAGCGAGCACCACGGATTTCCAATCGTGCAATTCTCCGCTCGTGATCGATGACCTTTACTGAATCTTTGTCAATCGCACGTTGAACGGCCCGTCCGACGGATTCCAGTTCGTCAAAGCGCTTGTCGTGCAATAGTAATGTCTCACGAATGTCGCGAATGTCTTCTGAAGTCTTTTCCAAGAGCTTCTCTTGCAGTTCAAATTGTTTCTTAACAAAACTAAACAATTCGCTTGTGGAATTGTTTGCGCCTATCGGTTTCTTTGCCATAACAGAATCAGTATATCACAGTTAAGAGGCGGGAAACTCAACGATAAACTTCGCGCCTTTTCCTTGCCCGCCGGACTCGGCCCAGATTTTGCCGCCGTGGGCTTCCACGATTTGCTTTGCGATGAAGAGGCCATAGCCGGTAGAGTGGACGTTCACCTTGAGAGAGTCTTTCCCTTTGCCGCCCTCGGTGAAGAGGTTTTGCATATCTTCCGGCGTGATGCCAACGCCACTGTCTTTTACTGAAAAGCGAAGCTTGTCACCATCTGTCAAGCGGACTTCGATAGTGCCTTTGGGCGTGTACTTTATGGCGTTGTCGATGAGGTTTCTGACGACATGTTGTTTGATTTTTTCTTCATCGCCCTTCATCGTGTACCTGCCGTCGCCTATCGAGATGTCTATGGTGAGACCCTTTTCGTCGGCGCTGCGCTTCAGATGATTGACTATGCGAGTCACGGTCTCTTTGAGGTCGAAGGCCTGCTTCTTGTAGCTCACCGTGCCCTTCTTGAGGTTCGAGGCGTCGAGGATCTCCATGACCGTCCTCACTCCCCTGCGCACTCCCGCAAGCGCTTCCTGCGCCATTGATTTCAGTTTTTCAGAAACAGTACCAAAGTCGCCTTCGGCAATCGAGGCAAACCCGGCCTCGCTTTCGGTGAGGTAGCCTTTCACCTCGTGGCTGATGAAGTGCAGAAGACCTTCCTGCTGCTGATTGGCGAGCTCCAACTCTTTCGTCAGGCGCGCCAGTTCAAGCGAATGCTTGTATACTATTTCATTTGCAGCTTTTAATTCTGCCTCATATTCCGAATTACTTTTTACTGCAGGAACACCCGCCTGATCCATACGCAATATTGTACCCTACGCGAGAAGGCTCGCAGGAACGTCTGATCGCGGCATGCTGGCAATAATACTGGATGCAGCCTCTTTGCAAACTTCTTGGGATGCCTTTCCAAAGAGACGCTCGTACTGCGCCACGAGCCGGTCCACGACAGCTTTTGGGTCACCGTTTTGAAGTATGACGTCATGATTAGAAGAGAACTGGAGGCCAGTGACTTTCTGCGCTTCACTTCTCGCAAGCGGTCCGATCACAAGCTCCTGCTCTTCGATTATTTTCGCTGCGATTGTATCAAACGTACTCATATAGCGCTTTTGTTTGCAGTTGCCGGATTAATACCTAAAGTTCCAAGCGTGATCAGAAAGAGCGCAACAGTGAATACTAAGTCCCCAAAGCTTCCGGTGTAAAACGTTTCTCGCGTGGTCGTATAGGAGAATATGAAGTCAGCAAAATACATAATAGTGAAACCGAGAAGTAGAATGTGTGTCGGCATTTTGTATATTCCACCTAAGTATTGGCGAGAGAGTCCATATACGATTATAGCTAGAGTAAGAATAATCACATCACCAAGCGGGTAGATAAGGTCGAGCGCAAGCTTGAGTATACCTTCGAAAGAAGTGATGAGAGCTCCTTCTCGAGCAACAACAACGAGCAGGTAATAGGACACAATGAAGACGAGGATAGGAACGCTGTATGCGAGCACTTTGCCGCCGGCGGTCTTAAGACCTGTGCGCGTTCCAGTCGCACGGGAAAGACTTGAAACACCAAGCGCCCAAAAAGGTATTGTTGCGACGTAAAATAAGTCTGCAATGGAGGGATAAGGAACTGCCACACCGGCAAAGAAGTTGTAGTATGCCCAAATCATCGTTCCGATTCCCCAGAGAAACGATCCAGCTGATATGAAGAGTATAGATTTCCCAACGTAGCTTCCCAGACCGCCCCACTCAAAAGACTGCCATATTCCCCATAGGCCCCCAACTAGCGGAATGAGGCCAAATGAGAAAGAGTAAAAGTCGTTGATTGGTCCTCCTGTGAGCGAATTGAGGTGAATCCATATCCAAAACAGTATGAGGATAACTAAATAGCCGGAGAGTATTTTCTGTGCTAGATTCAGTGACATAAGGATGTGCCTTAGCCCATGCGGATAAGCATACCACGTGTGAGACGCAATGAGTGATTCTAATGGGTACAAAGACAAAACATAGAGGAAAAGGTAGAAAAAATCTTCACACAAGGTGGGGAGACATTCGGGATCTCACACATAAAGCCCGTTCGTCAATAGGGTTTCGGGTTGGAAAGAAAGTTTGGGCGCGTGCGCCCGCACGATTTACTAGGCACGCTCTGAAAATTCTCGGTCATCCGGTCATGGAAAGTTGGGAGACTCCCTACATGCAAAAACTTGCGCGGATTGCAACTCAGAGCGGCGGCACGGTCTTGGAGGTCGGATTTGGCATGGGTATTTCTTCTCGATTTATTCAGCGATACAAGGTACAGCACCACATTATTATCGAGATGAACAATGTAGTGGCGCAACGGGCGACGGAATTTGCGAAGCGCTCTGCACGACCCGTGACTGTCCTTGAGGGCTTCTGGGAAGATGTCATCAGAAAGATTCCTGACGATAGCGTCGATGGCATCCTCTTTGATACGTATCCCCTGCGAGAATCTGAGGTCCACAAAAATCATTTCCCCTTTTTCCGCATCGCATACAGGAAGTTAAAGCCGGGAGGGACTTTTACATACTATTCGGACGAAATCGAAGACTTCCATACAAAACATATCGAGAAGCTGGTAAAAGCAGGATTTAAGCGACGGAACATTGATAGCGTTGTTGTCGCTGTACGTCCCCCTAAACACTGCTTGTATTGGAAGAGTAACAAGATTCTCGCTCCAATCATTAAAAAGTAATCGGGTCGCAGCTCAGCAAGAGTTGCGACCCGCATTTCGTGTCTCAGGCGATGTTCTCGGCCGGGTAGCGAGTACCTCGCCTGATGAAGCGGATCTCACAGTTTCCGAGGTCCACTCCAAACTTCGAGACAAAGAACTGCTTTACCGCTTCTTGATCCATACCGTGTTTACAACTGTAAACATCGGCGGACAAAAATCGGCGCGACGGAAACGCGTGGATGCTGATGTGACTTTCGGCCAGCACGACGACCCCTGTCACGCCACCCGAGACTTTCAGCTCCCCGTCCTGGGTAAATGTGACTACTGGCTTGCAGAGTATTTTCACCCCGAGCAGGCCGCAGAGGTCTTTCAGGCATTGACGGATCAGTTCCTTGTCCCAGAGAGCGTCCCTGTTGGCGCCGTAGGCGTCGATAAGCAGGTGCTCTCCGAAGTATTCGCTTTTTCCAGTCATCGTGCCCCTCCTTTTCGGGCAGACAGAACTGCGATTGGGATTGTCTGCAACACCATATAGACGGGCAATGACCACACAGTTAGTGCGGCCAAGGACCAGTCGGTAACGGCGAGCAGATTTGCGAGATCGCCCACGAGGAACAGTATCCACGCAAGCCGGTTTTCTTCCTCTGGACGCCGGTACGCATGCCGTATTGTGGCAACAGCACCGAATCCATCGGCGACAAGAGCGAGTAGAAGTCCGACAACAGGTGAGCCCGTGATAGCCCATCCTCCGACGCTTATACAAGCTCCTGCAAGACACACTTGATCAAAGCGTGTCCATCCACCCTCTCCCCATTTCAGCGAAAGTAGCGCGACGGCGAAGGGGCCGGCGGTCAATGCGGCCGGAACCCAAATCGTTTCGTCTGCTCCGGAATAGTGATAGGACGGCAGAATTACACTTCCGACGAAGGTCCATATGAACCATGTGGCTCGATTGGGCTTCGTTGGAGTAATCCGATGAAGAACTGGGCCATTCCGTCCAATTCCCCATCCGAATATTCCCAAGACGTATGGGACGAAAGCGGCGAGATTGAGAAGTCCCGCCACCAGCCCCCAACTGGCTGCGTCTAGCATCTCAATCTCCCTTCGGGCCTACAACATTGCCCTGAGGACTATGCCACTTCTAGATGCAATAAACAAGTTCCACAAAATGTTCTAGCTCCGGGCAAACGCAAGTGCCGCGTACGAGCCCAAGAGCCAGAAGAAGCGCCAGCCTTCGAATCGGTGGAGTTTAGTCTCTGCTGTCCGCGTGTGTTCATTTGCCCTTTAGGGCTTTGGTAAATTCCTCGACACTCATGTCGATGTCGGTAATGACGCCTGCAAGCGTCTTCTTGCCGACGTCTTTTCCTTCGTGGGTATACACAGTCGTGCGACGTCCGTCGGCGTGCTTGAAGTGTGCATGCGAGCCGACCTGGTGATGCCGATAAAATCCGAGCCGCTCCAGCACGCGAACGAGTGCGCGCGTCTTCACGACCGGCATCTTCGCCATATCGGCTATACCGTCACAAATTCGCTTTCAGAAAACGATTGTACCACTTCGAGCGCGTCTTCGTCTTGCGGAATGCGCTCACGGTCCCTCTGCAACCCCTGCACATGGCAGAGAATTGCTTCGCGCAGATTGGCTTTCACTTGCGCAAGCGTTGCGCCCTGGGTATGAAGCCCCGGCAGAAGCGGGACAAAGCCGTGGAATCCTTTTGGCGTGTCCGGCTCGATGATGGCTCGAAACGAGAATGTTTTCATAGGGGCATCGTATCATGCCAAGTGCTCCATTTCAACTGTGTGAGGTTATGGAGTTCGGACGCTCATGCTCTCTCAACTCCGCACAAACGCGAGTGCGGCGAAGGAGCCCAAGAGCCAGAAGAAGCGGTAGCTTTCGCCGAATATCTGCTGTACCTGTGGCCCGAAGTTCCAGAGCTGGTCGAGCGCGGGGGTCGCAATCCAGATTGTGACGACAATCGCTGTGAGCGCGACTCCGGCAAGCGCCGCTTGAATCGTCTGTCCTGCTTCCTCTCCCCACGAAAGCCCGATACGCGCAATAAGGACGTACATGCCGACTAGGAGAATTCCAAAGAGCACAGCCTCGAGCATCGGGGTCGAAAACTGCCCGGTGATTCCCCCGAGGATTTCCGCTTTTGAAAGACTTTCCGCAAGAATTACCGTGGGAGGGAGCGCGAGCGCGAGGGTGCAGACTCGGCGCGCGCCCGAGCGCACGCAGTCGAATGCCGCAAGTATCGCGAATGAGCCGATGATCATCCAGTCGGTCGGAACTGCAGCGAATAGAGAAGTGAGGGAATCCAAGTTCATGAGGTTAGTTTGTAGAACGCAGAACGTAGAACGTAGAGAACGCAATTCGGTTCATGCGGACATTTTACTACGGACCACGAACTATGTTCTACGTACTGTTCAGAGTCCTTCGGAGCGGAGCTTTTCTACGAGATCGCGCGCACTCTTGGAGAGTTTCTTCGGAAACTCGATGTCGATCTCGACAAGTAGGTCGCCTCGTGCACCTCTGCCATATGGAATACCCTTGCCCCGGATGCGCAGCACCTCTCCATGCGAAACGCCGGCCGGTACCTGAAGCACTTCTTCTCCGTCGAGACTACGGATGCGGTATTCCCCTCCGAGCAGGGCGTCGGTGAGTTTTATGGGAAGCGCTGTAACGAGATTATTTCCCTCGCGCGAGAAACGCGGGTCTGGTTTGATGTGAAGTTTGACGTATAAATCACCCGCTCCGCCACCCGGTGCTGCCTCACCGCGCCCGGGCATTCGGATCATCTCGCCGTCTTCGACGCCTCCGGGAACCACCACGCGAATTTCTTCCTCACGCTTCGCGACCCCTACTCCGCGGCAAATCTCGCATGGCTTTTCGGGCACCTCGCCTTTTCCGTGACAGTGAGGGCAACTGCGCGCAGACGTGAAGGTACCGAAAAACGAGTTGCGCGATTCTCTGATATTTCCTTTGCCGTTGCACACCGTGCACGAGATGGTCTTCGAGCCTTTGGAAGCGCCCGTGCCGCCGCAGATGCTACAGAGCGCGGTCTTCGCGATAAGGACCCGACGCTCCGTGCCGAAGACGGATTCGCGAAACGGAAGCTCGATGTCGATGGAGATGTCGCGTCCGCGCCGCCCTCGTGGTGAGCCTGTCGAACCAAAGAATTCTCCGAAGATATCACCGAGATCGAATTCCACGCCGCCTTGGCCGAACCCCTCGAATCCACGGAAGTTGGAAAAATCAAACCCGCCAAAGCCTTGGTGTGCGCCCCCGCCGGCGAATGTTTTTCCGTATGTATCGTATTCCGCGCGTCTTTTCTTGTCAGAGAGAATTGCGTACGCTTCGCTTACCTCTTTGAACTTCTTCTCGTCACCGCCCTTCTTGTCGGGATGATACTTGTGCGCGAGCGTGCGGAACGCTTTTTTGATGTCATCTTCGGTTGCTGTCTTCGTAACACCGAGAACTTGGTAGTAGTCCTTCATTAAATTCTATTATAGCCATACTAGGAAACAATGCAAAGGCAAGGCGAATCTTCATCTTCGCTAAGTTGCTCGTTTTCGAAGCTTTTCATTTCTCACATTATCGAGGTTATCAACATTCTAACTACGACAGCCTAGGCGTAAATAGTTACAATGATTCCATGCTAATAAGTGAGAGACGCGGCGACGTGCTTGAGAAAGTGCTGTCGAATATCGGAAATTTCGCTCTAGCTATTACTCGGCACGGTGGAAACACATCTTTGAGCGCATACCGGGCAATGCGAGAGTTTGAACGGCTGCAGGAGCTATCCGATAGTCAATTGAGATATATCTCCCGCTATATCGTCGATAAGAAATACATAACTATAACGAAGCGGGGCCGTCTGTCGGAAATGACACTAACTGATGCCGGCAGAACTTTCGTGCAGAGCGCGGCTTTACGTGCGCTCAAACTGCGAAAGCAGAAGAGATGGGATGGCAAGTGGCGAATCGTGCTATTCGATATCCCCAATTATATGAAAGCGGCACGCGACGCGTTTGCAGCAACGCTCAAGCGGCTGGAGTTCGTCCACGTGCAGAAGTCCGTCTTTATTTCTCCTTATCCATGCGAGGAAGAGATCGAGGTTGTTTCCGATTACTTTGGTGTATCAGAGAACGTGGAGATTATTGTCGCAGAACGGCTATCACACGAAGAGCAATACTTATTGCACTTTGGCTTGGATTCGAACTAATTACGCCTAGGCGCAATTAGTCTGAACCATGAGGCAAGGCCGCTGCGCACTGTCCTACTTATTGCTTCGGAGGTTCTTCCGGCGGTGTTTGGTCACTGGAAGGAGGTTGTCCTCCTTCGGCGGCCTGTCCCTATGACATTGCTTAGCCTCTATGCTGAACACATACGCGAACCGTATCGCGTAAGCCCGGAGCGTCCGACAACCTTTGACGCTCCGATTAATGCTGAATATCCGCATGCTCCTTCATCGTGAAGGAGTGCAATATGTATCTGAGGTTATGCAACATCCTCTCGATTTTGAAGCTAAATGTGACGTGTTTGCGCATTCTCCAATTTGCGTAAGAATACTGATACGGACAGAGAGTCCGCATGCACACGGGAGGACGCAATGCTCCGAGGAATCCTGCGGATACTTGCAAGGCTCGTTCCGCGACGGTCTC
>Ga0155800_122_pt1 | contig 24214 bp, 32 predicted proteins | sample RifCSPlowO2_01_FD_107454 | JGI IMG/M metagenome (GOLD analysis project Ga0155800, IMG submission 107454) | Candidatus Kaiserbacteria bacterium RIFCSPLOWO2_01_FULL_54_13 | reverse complement strand
CTCATAACAGGTCCTTGTTCCGCGTGGCCTTCTGAAGCGGTTCTCACGTTCGCGAAGCGCCTCAAAAAGCTCTCGGATTTGGTTGAGAAAAAAATAAAGATCATCATGCGCGTTTACATTCAGAAACCGCGCACAATCAAAGGCTGGCTTGGGCCTGTCAATCAGCCAGATCCGTACGCGCGTCCGGATATCGCTAAGGGCGCAGAATACTGCCGCGAGATGATGGTCGGAATAGTTGAGCTTGGGATGCCGATCGCGGACGAGGCAGTATTCACACATAACGCAAAAGGGTTTGGGGAGCTTCTTTCGTGGATGGCCATCGGCGCGCGGAGTGTCGAGGATCAGGAGCATCGCATCTTTGCATCAGGCTCGTTCTGTGCCGTGGGGATGAAGAACGGCACGACCGGCTCTATCGAGGTTGCGGTAAACGGCATTGTCGCGGCACAACACAGACACCACGCGGCGTGGGAAGGTTATCAGGTGGAGACGAAGGGAAATCCATATGCGCACCTGGTCCTTCGTGGCGGCTCGGGCGGCCCGAATTACGGCGTCGAGCACATTCTGGAAGCGAAGAAACTCTTTGAGAAACACAAGGTGCGCAATCCTGCAATTATCATCGACGCAAGTCATGACAATTCTAGAGTGGCTGGCGCCAAGGTTCCCACACAGCAGGCAATGGTCGTGAAGGAAATTCTCGCGCTCCGCCAGGTGAATCCTGAGATCCGGAAGCTCGTGAAAGGCTTCATGGTTGAGAGCTTCCTCAAAGAGGGAAGCCAGAAGATAGAAAGTTGTACACCAAAGACGATCGATCGTGGCGGGCTTTCGATCACCGATCCGTGTATGGGGTGGGATTCAACAGAAAAACTTATCAAAGAAATGGCAAAGTACCATGGTTAAGGTCTCTCCGAAGAGACTTTCGGTCAGGGTACGAGATACATCGTATCCGATTATTATCGGGACGCATCTTGAAAAGGAACTTATAAGTGCAGTGGAGCGCGAAGGAAAATCACGCGTTGCGATTATTGCCGACACGACAACGCGCAAACTCTTTAGCGGCCGCATTGCGCGATTACTCAAGAGGAAAGGCAGGTCGGTTGATGTGCTGAGTTTTCCCACCGGAGAACAAAACAAAAACATGAAGACGGTCGCGCGACTTCAGCACTCGCTTCTCGAGAAGCGCTTTGGCCGTGACACCCTCATCATTGCTCTGGGCGGTGGCGTTGTAGGCGATGCTGCAGGATTTGTCGCTGCGACGTATCTGCGGGGTGTGCCGTATATCCAAGTGCCGACGACGTTTCTCGCGATAGTCGACAGCTCGGTGGGCGGCAAGGTGGGGGTCGACACGAGGTACGGGAAGAATATGATCGGCGCCTTCTATCAGCCACGCGCCGTTGTCGCGGATCTCTCTTTTCTCTCTAGTCTGTCGAAGCAGCAGATCGTGAACGGCCTCGTAGAGACGATAAAGAAATTCATGACGAGCGAGAAACGTTCACTTCCGCTTGCGTTGAAGCTCGACCCGAAGCGTCCGCTAAAGATGCCGCGACTTCTCCAAGAGATAGCGTACCGTTCCGTGCGGATAAAGGCGCGTGTCGTCATGAGCGATGAGGAAGAGAAGAACGAGCGTCGCATCCTGAATTTCGGACACACCGTGGGACACGCGATCGAACTTCTCTCCCGCTATCGGCTCCCGCACGGCTTCGCAGTCGGCTATGGGATCCTAGTCGAGACGAAAATTTCAGAACTCTTAGGAGTTCTTTCTGCGAAGGACTGTCGTGCCGTCGTCTCTTATCTCGGTCGTTTCGGGATCGAAGCGTCAGCAATCAAGAAATATCCGGTTGGCAAGGTTCTTCAAGCCATCAAGGGTGACAAGAAGGCTCGCCGTGGTATCCCGCACTATGTGCTCCTCAAATCAATCGGCTCGGTATATACGAAGGGAGGACAGTACGCGCACCCCGTGCCTGACGCTGTCGTCAGAAAGGCATATCTATCGCTGCAAGGCGCTTAAAGTGCCGCGTGGCTGAGCTTTCTCGGAACCCGGATTTTTCTTCTGAAAAATCCTCAATCCTCGGCCTCTTCGGCCTGCGGGAGATTCCTCGAAAACTCAGCCACGCGGCAAATCATCAGGTATACTATGACGATGCAGGCGGTGCAGATACACAATGGCTTTTTCCTTGTCTTTGCGCGTGGTGAGGATTTCATGCCGACTTTGACCCGGTTTTGCGAAGAGCAGGAAGTGCACTGGGGGCAGTTCCAGGCGATCGGTGCTCTAGAGGATGTCGAGATTGGCTACTACGATCTTGAGAGCCGCGAGTATGTATTCAGAAATGAGGAAGGTCCCTTTGAAGTGGCGAGCATGGACGGGAACGTCTCCGAGATGGAGGAAGAAGAGCCCGTAGTGCATGCGCATGCTGTTCTTGCGCGTTGCGACGAAACTCTCGAGTGCATCGGCGGGCATCTCAGGAGCGCGCGCGTCCACTTAACACTCGAGCTCTGTCTGTGGCATGTGAGCCAGCCCTTGATTCGCGGTCGCGACGAGGAGACCGGATTGAATCTGATTACTATTGCCGTATGACTGGTACGATTACTGATGCAGAAGTTAAGCAGATTGAAAAGCGGGCTTTCGATATCCGAAAGACCGTGATTGAGATGCTCGCGGAAGCAAAATCTGGCCACACGGCTGGCCCCCTGGGCATGGCAGACATTTTTACCGCGCTCTACTTTCACGTCTTGAAGCACGACCCAAAAAATCCCGACTGGGCTCTACGCGATCGCCTTTTCCTCTCCAACGGACACATTTGTCCGGTGCGATACGCCGCGATGGCCCACTCAGGTTATTTTCCACTCGAAGAGTGCATGACCTTACGCAAATTCGGCTCTCGTCTGCAGGGGCATCCCGAGCGCGACATGCTTCCGGGAGTCGAGACGACATCTGGCCCCTTGGGGAGCGGTCTTTCGCAGGCGTCAGGCTACGCCCATGCCGCGCGGATGGATGGAAAGTCGTTTCGCGTTTTTTGTCTCATGTCGGATGGCGAACAGGAAGAGGGCAACACGTGGGAGGGCGCGATGTTCGCAGGGAAGTACCGGCTCACGAATCTTGTCAGCGTTATGGACAGGAACAATATACAAATAGATGGCAACACCGAAGACATCATGCCCTTGGAGCCACTCGCGGATAAGTACCGCGCGTTCAACTGGCACGTGATTGAGATCGACGGGCATAACATTCGCGAGTTCGTGGACGCGTGCGACGAAGCGCGCTCCATCAAGGAAAAGCCCACGCTCATCCTCGCGCACACGACGCCGGGAAAAGGCGTGCCCTCGATAGAGAACGACTACCGCTGGCACGGCAATCCTCCCGGCAAAGGCCCGACCGACAAGATTCCGGCGGATAAGCAAAAAGAGGTTTTTTTGGAGGAATTAGGACGGACTTCAAACATATGAAACCTTCTTTTCTAAAAGTGTATTCAGCGGTTGTTGTAGCTTACATGCTTGTTTTATTTACGGCTGTCTTTCTAAATGGCAGTTTCGACTTGCGTGTTTCGCCTATGGAACAAGCTCCAGTCATAATTACTATTTCAAAGTTTTTCTTTGCTGGCGGGATTGTTTCTTTTGGTTCATTGTTGCTTGTTGCATCACCATGGTTTGCAATCCGCTCTTGGTGGAACTTAAGATCTAACCCAGACTTGATCTGGTATGCAGTCATTCACTCGCTCTCTTCTATTATTCTTGTTGGCTCTCTGATCTCAGCGATGTTTACGATACTGTTTTTTATGGCTTTTTCCTCCGGATGATTATGATAAATCACAACGCAAAACTTGCAGAAAACATCTTCGACAAGCCCGACATGGCTTCGACACGCGAGGGATTTGCGGCCTTGTATCTAAAACGAAAATTCCCCGCCATTTCTGGCGGGGCCGCGGGAGAATCCCGAATGTGAGTTCATGATACCCCCTGTATATGAATTGTCAATGAGCAGTATGGGCATTAGAGTGAAGAGAATCACGTATGAATAGACCTCTTACGGCGGTAGGTCTTGTCTTTATCGCACTCGTTATTGTCCTATGGTGCATATGGACTTTCGTCCTTCTATATTTTTTCAGATCGGAAGGTAGTCCATATTCTCTGCTTACTTCCCCTGTCTCCTATGCTCTACTGTTTGCAATTCCCCCGATTAATTTCTTTCTGTCGCTATATCTACTTGCGGTATCGCTTAAAGCTCTTAAAGACAAGCCATATAGGATTTTTGACTTCATAGCGGCTATTGTTTCTGGTTCCACGATAGTTGCTGGCCTGGCCATTCTCTACTTTGTTGCCACATCATGATTAATCCCGACGCAAAACTTGCAGAAAATATCTTCGACAAGCCCGCGATGGCCTCGACACGTGAAGGGTTTGGGAAGGGCGTTGTCGAAGCGGGGAAGGCGGACGAGCGCGTCGTCGTTCTCACTGCAGACTTGGCAGAGTCGACGCAGGCGCATCATTTCCAAAAGGCGTTTCCAGAGCGCTTCGTGCAGGTGGGTGTTGCCGAGCAGAATATGGCGACAGTCGCCGCCGGCATGGCCAATTATGGGAAGATTCCGTTCATCACCTCTTACGCCGCGTTCAATCCGGGCAGGAATTGGGAGCAGATACGCACGACGATAGCCCTCAACAACGTGCCGGTCGTTGTCTGCGGGATGCACGCAGGAGTCTCGGTGGGGCCCGACGGCGCGACGCATCAGGCGCTCGAGGATATCGCAATGATGCGCGCACTTCCGCGCTTCACGGTTATTTCGGCGTGTGACTCCGAAGAGGGAAGAAAGGCGACGATTGCCGCGGCCCAACTCGGCACTCCCGTCTACATGCGCTGGGGGAGAGAGAAATCTCCCGTGATGACGACCGCGGAAACTCCGTTTGAAATAGGCAAATTAAACATATTATGGATGTCCGACATCCATAAATCGGATGTGGCGATCTTTGCAACAGGACCATTAGTGCACAACGCGCTTCTCGCTGCGCGCGAGCTTGAGAAAGATGGAGTTTCTGTCGTCGTCGCAAACGTGCATACCATCAAGCCTCTCGATGAAGAAACGATTGTCTCGCTCGCGCGCGGCACAGGCGCGGTTGTCACTGTCGAAGAGCATCAGATTCACGGCGGCCTCGGCGGCGCGATAGCAGAGCTCCTTTCAGCAAAAGCTCCGACACCAATCGAGTTTGTCGGCATGCAAGACAAATTCGGCCAGTCGGGCACGGCCGCCGAGCTCATCGAGCACTACGGCATGGGTACTTCGCACATCATCGCAGCAGCAAAACGAGTTCTTGAAAGACGCAGTACAATATCTGCATGAGTGTTGAGGATGGAAAAAACATTTCTCGTCGCAGGGCGCTCGGAATCATCGGTAAAAGCACGTTGGTAGCTGCGGGAGCAGCGGCAGGCATACTTGCTCTCAGACGGGATGAGTCAGGCGAGAAACCGAAGACTGACCAACGTGGCCGAGGCACGCTGACTCCCGAGGACAAAAAGCTCGAGCGCGTCCAGATGATCGACGTTCCTGCCTCGCTGCGAGGAAGAGTTCTGAACGATCTTTTCACACACTATACCGGCATTGCTGGTCTAGTTCCGGATAAGATTCGTGCTGATTTTCCTACGGCGCAGTTGCCCCATTTGTGGGAGGAGAAAAAGAAGCGATACGGCGAGACGGCTGTTGTTGAAGAGACACGGCGGACGCTAATTGAATCGTACGATCAGAAAAGAGCCGAGAAAATCGGGTGGCGCGAGTTCCGCGATCGTGGACAAAGCTCCGTCGACGTATCGCGCCGATCGCTTGATTGGAATGGCGTATCTAACCATTTCAATCTATCCGATCTCGACCTTAAGCTCTTGCGCGAATTTGAGCGTCAAATCGATGGCACGGCACTACTGGCATACGTTCTCACGGAACTCATGCCGGGCACTGATGGCGCACTTAATCGGGAGATGCTTGATTTCCTACTGCGTGTCGGCGGCCGCGAGTACCTTGAGAGCATTCCGTCTATTGGCGATGACAAAACATCAGTTGGGCCGTATCAATTTACAGAGTATGCAGTTTTCGACACCGGTAGTGAACGGAGAGGCGCGTCGCGAGTGAATCAGTACCTTCCCGTCAAGCTGCGTATTCCTGGGAGCGTTGCGAAGTTACGGGGCGACGATCACCACAAGGCCGCCTATCTATTTGCCATTTTCAACCTTGCGCAGCTTGTGCGCAAAATTGCCCCCGAGGACAAAAAGACTCTTCTCGGTCGCGCGGTCGACCTGCGACCTTCACTAGTGGAATTTGTTGCAACGGCTCACAATCTGCCTGCGATCGCGGTCCGGAATTTCCGCAATTATCTCATCGCTTTTCTTGGCCGCGACCCACGTCCGAAACGGAAAATATCTCTTGCCAAGAAGGAAGGTAAGAAGGAAGAAAAGACCAAGGCAGAAAAGCATCCACCAATCAAACTTGGCACTGGTGCAGATTACCTTGAGCATGTGCGGGCAGGCGGCATCGTCTGGAAGTATGCGCGAAAGACGCGCGCCAACTACCGGACGCTTCTGAGGTCATAACGCCGCTGCTTGGAAATCCACAGGGCGTTTTGCGTACCACTCTTCAATTTTTTCGCGCGGAAGCAAGCCTTTTTGCGCGCCGACTTCTTGAACGACCGACATTGAATTGATGAGCCCGCGCATGAGAGCTTCCGGAAGTGGCATGTCGAGTGCGAGAAACGCGACAGTTGTCGAAGCGGTCGCGTCACCTGCGCCGGTGCGCTCAAATGGGGGCTTCGGGTCGGGATACATCGGGATGTGGAAGATACTCGTGCCGTCCATCGCAGAAAGACCATTGCGTCCGTCGGTGACAACGGCAATCTTGGGGCCAAGGCTTCGGATGCCCGCGAGAAGTTTTTTCTCGTCGCGCTCCTCGATCTTGAGAATTCTCTGCGCTTCTTCTTTGTTGCAGAAGAAGATCTCGGTGCGCGAGTAGATATCTTTGAGCGTGTCCACTCCAAGTTTCATCTGAAATGTGCCGGGCTGGAAGGCAACTTTGACGTTCGGATGCGCGAGAAGGTAGCGGCCGATTTCCTGGTGATAGGGAAGGGAATTATCAGACATCGAGGAGAGGTATATCCACTTCGGCTCGAGGGGAAGCTCTGGCATCGCGTAGTGGTACTCCTCGTGCTTGATGAGGATGGTGCGGTCGACATCGTACCAAAGCACGTAGTGGTAGTTGGTCTTCGAGCCTTTTTCTCGGACGATGAGCGAGGTGTCAACGCTGTTTTTGTTGAACCATTCGATGCAGTCGCTGGCATATTGATCGTCGCCCACATAGGCGCGTAGCGCGCTCTTGAGGCCTATGCGCGCGCACGCGACGGCGGCGTTTGCGGCATTGCCCACGCCAGGAAGCACCTCGACGGATTCGTACGGGATCTTATCGGCATACTTTACGCACAGCTGGCAGTGTTCGCCATGCACATCGCATGTTTTCGTCGCCTCCTTGAGTTTGATAAAGGCATCGATTGTCGTGTCGCCGATCGCAAGCACATCTATTGCTCTTACCATGGTAAATACTATATCATTCCTTTGAAGCGATATGACTGCAGCCGCAATGGAAGAGGTGTTGCGCGGAGCCGGTTTTGGTGCTGAATTTCGAAAATTGCGAGATAGTTTTCGCACGCCGAAAACACTCGCAAAATTAGGTGAAGGTCGCCTAGACAATATTCTCACTGTTGAGTGGACTCAACCGCCGCATCAGTGGACCGTCGACGATCTCAAGTTGATACTTCTCGCAGCAGCAAAAGACCCAGAGCGTGATGCTGTTGAAATCCAATTTCTCGCGCCGAGTACGCAAAAAGAGGCGGGAGATGCTTTTGATGCTTTGCTCGCCCGATTGAAGGTCGAAGGATTCGAGCCTGATAAGGTTCAGTTTGTATGGAATGACCTAGGGCATCGAGCGCGGATAGGTCTGTTCGCCGTTTTTGAGGTAAGAACAGCTCCAGAGGATTGAATGACTTTGTTTCTTGCATCCTTTTGACTTTTGCCCTCTGACCTAGTATTTTGTTGTCCATGTTAGCCCTTGAAGTCAAGGCACGCGACGCGAAGGAATCTGCAGATGCACTGCGGAAGCAGGGCGCCGTTCCTGCGGTATTTTATGGTCCTAAGGATAAGGCAACCTCGATAGCCATTGATGCCCTGAAGCTCGAGCATCTCTGGAAGGAGGCGGGCGAGACGACGGTCATCACCTTGAAGGGGGTGGGAGAAGACAAAGACACACTGATTCACGATGCGCAGTTCCATCCTGTGACAGGGAAGCTTCTCCACGTGGATTTTTATGTACTCGAAAAAGGCAAAAAAGTGAAAATCAAAATCCCCCTTGAGTTCGAGGGGCAGGCGCCCGCGGAGAAAGCCGGCCATATCGTGGTCAAAGTTCTCCATGAAGTCGAAATAGAAGTTACGCCTCAGGAGCTTCCGCGCAGCCTCTCGGTGGACCTCTCTAGCTTAACGAATGTGGGTGATCACATAATTGTGCGAGATATCAAGCTCCCGCCGAGCGCGACCTTGATTACGCATGGGAGCGAGATTATCGCCTCGGTCAAGGAGTTCAAGGAAGAGGTGGCAGAAGTCGCACCGGCGCCGGAAACAGTCATCATCGGCGAAGAGAAGGTGGAGGGTGCCGTCGTCGAAGGCAAGGCAGCGGAGGCTCCCGGGGAAAAGAAGACCGAGAAAAAGCAGGAATCGAAAAAGGAAGCGGGAAGTAAGTAATATTATTTCATGCAATGCGAGGGCCACGCGCGGCTCTGGTATACTTTTTGGAATGTCCGTCCGAAATTCATTCGGAGTGTTGTTTGTGTTGCTGTGTATGACGAGTGGGACAGTTGCTCTCCTTAGCCCGGTTTTTGCGGGAGCGGAGACGCTGGAAGAGCGACGCGCACGCTTGGAGCAAGAGCTTGTCACGATCGAGCGCGACATTGTTGAAAAGCGCGGTGTTCTCTCAGAAAAGCAGAAGGAGCGCACGTCCTTGGAGCGGGATATCGCGATTCTCGACGGTCAGATTGCCGTTGCGCAGAAGCAGATCAAGCACCGCGACCTCACGATCTCAAAGTTGCACAACGACATCGGCGAGAAGAAAACGGCGATCGGAGAGGTAGACAAAAAGGTATCGCGCAGCGAAGCCTCGCTCGCGCAACTCATCCGACGCACACGCGAGATAGACGACGTGTCGCTCGTGGAGCTCGTCCTCTCCGGCTCGCTCACTGATTTTTTTGAAGACGTTGATGCGTTTGAGACGCTCCAGAGGGAACTCGACCACTCGTTCGACGAGATGGCGGTACTGCGCGCGGACCTTTCGGTGCGCAAGCAGGCACTCGAAGGGCGTCAGAGTGAGGAAGAGCAACTGCGGCGCATCCAGGTGTTGGAAAAGCAGGCGATTGAGAAGCGTGAAAAGGAGAAGCAGCAAATTCTTACCGCGACAAAGGGGCAGGAAAAGATTTACCAGCAATTGATAGCGGAGCGGGAACATCAAGCCGCCGTGATTAGGTCGGCCCTCTTCGAACTTCGCGACTCGAAGGCAATTCCCTTCGGGACTGCGTACAACTACGCGAAGGAGGCTTCCTTAGCGACAGGGGTCCGGCCCGCCCTCATTCTCGCAATACTCCGCGAGGAGACGAATTTGGGAGAGAACGTCGGCACGGGCAACTGGAAAGTCGACATGCATCCCACGCGGGATCAGCCGCTTTTCGCGCAGATTTGCGCCGAGCTCGGAGTTGATCCGAATTCGATGCCCGTCTCGAAGAAACCTTCGTACGGCTGGGGAGGTGCGATGGGGCCGGCGCAGTTCATTCCCTCGACATGGGTGCGGTACAAAGATCGCATCGCGCGCTCGACAGGAGAAAATCCCCCAAGTCCGTGGACACCGCGCACCGCTATTTTTGCTACGGCGATTCTTATGGCTGATAACGGTGCGGACACAAGAGAGCGCGGGGCGGAGCGCCTCGCGGCCTTGCGCTACTTTGCCGGGTGGACCAATGCAAAAAGGGCAGCGTATGCGTTCTACGGCGACGACGTGATGAGCTTTGCCGACGAGTACCAGCGCGACATCGATATTTTGGAAGGGAAATGAGCGTAGCGAATATCTCCTTCTTGGACCCGCCCAAATTTTCGCACTGGGACGGAGTTGAAGTATTCAGTGTAATTGAAAATATTCTCAAGCTGTGATATAAAGACGCGCGAGCGAAAATTTAGGCGGGTTTAAGATTTTCTAAGCTCGCTGCGCTCGCTAAGCAAATCTAAAACATGAAAAAGGATATTCACCCTAAGGAATACCGGCAGGTGATTTTTGAGGATTCCACTAGTGGGAAGCGTTTTTTGATTGCCTCGACGGTAGCGGCCACAAAGAAAGGTAAGTGGGAGGATGGCAAAGAGTATCCGCTTTTCAACGTGGAGATCTCGAGCGCGTCGCATCCCTTTTATACCGGTCGGTCAACAATCGTGGACACCGCAGGCCGTGTTGAGAGGTTCAAATCTCGTCAAGCAAAGGCCAAAGCTCCAGCGAAGAAGGCAAAAAAAGGTAAATAACGACTCTGCGCCCCTTACCACTTTTGGAAGCATCCAAAAGTGGTAAGGGGCTATACTTTAGGCTCATGGCCGAACGTCAACGCATTAATCCCGAAGACTACGCCGACGACAGGCGTGTTTCGTATTTGGTAGATGAGTGGAAACGTCTGTCGCGGGCAGAGCGTGATGCGCGCGAACTGGTCGAGGTAGATCCTTCGATGCACGATCTTGCGCAGAAGGAGTTCGATGAAATCGAGGCGCAGAAAGACGCGCTCGTCGAAAAAATAGAAGCAATAGTGGGGAAAGAGGGGGAGCGCGAGTGGCCTGATGAAATTGTGCTCGAGATTCGTGCAGGCGTGGGCGGCGAGGAGGCCTCGCTTTTTGCTGAGGAGCTCGCGCAGATGTACCTCAAGTACGCGGAGTCGCGCGGGTGGTCGCGGAAAACTCTTTCTGAGTCGCGCGCGACATTAGGCGGCTTCAAGGAGGCGCAGTTTGAGATAAAGGGCGAGAACTGCTACCGCGAACTCCGATACGAGACTGGAGTACATCGTGTCCAGCGCGTGCCTGCTACCGAGAAAGCAGGCCGCATCCATACCTCTACCGCTTCTGTTGCTATTCTTCCCATCTATAAGCGCACGAAGATAGATATCAATCCCGCTGACCTCGCGGTCGAGACGTCGCGCGCCGGCGGAGCAGGCGGGCAGAACGTCAACAAAGTCGAGACGGCAGTGCGCATCATTCACAAGCCTACCGGCATTGATGTGCGCTGCACGTCGGAGCGCTCTCAGGCGCAGAACCGTGAAAAGGCACTGAAGCTTCTTGCAAGCAAGCTTCAGCAGATGAGAGACGAAGAGGAGGACAGGCAACGTGCGGCCGACCGGAAGGCACAAATCGGCACCGGCGACCGATCCGAAAAGATCCGCACCTACAATTTCCCACAGGACCGTGTGACCGATCATCGCGTCAAGGAATCGTGGTCGAATGTGCCAAAGATCATGGCCGGAAGTATCGGGGAGATTCTCTCAACACTCAGTGCGGGAGAGCAGGGAAAAAACGTTGCCACAAACGAGTGATTCTGTTAGTATCTTCGGGATTATGGCGGCAGACATTCAAACCTTATTTGATGCGGGGGCGCATTTTGCACTTCCACGCGCGCGCCGCCACCCCAGCGCCTCGACGTATCTCTTTGGCACGAAAGATCGCACTGACCTCTTTGATCTTGAGGAAACAGGGCGGCGCCTCGAGGCGGCGCGTGCGTTTGCGCGCGCAACCGTGGGGAAGCAGGTTCTCTTTGTGGGCGGCAAGCACGAGGTGGCGGAAATCGTGAGAGCCGCTGCGGTTCGCGCGGGCGCGCCACATGTCGCTGGTCGATGGATCGGAGGCACACTCACAAATTTCAAGAACATCCGCAAGCGTATTGATCGCCTTGAGAGGCTCATGGGTGAGCGGGAGCGCGGCGAATTGGAAAAGTACACTAAGCGCGAGCGTCTCCTGATAGACCGGGAAATCGACGAGCTTTTGGGCCGCTTTGGCGGGCTCGTTACCATGACAGAGCTTCCAGGCGCGCTTTTTGTGGTTGATACGCGACATGAAAATACGGCTGTGCAGGAGGCCAACCAGCTTGGCATTCCCGTGATCGGCCTCTCCAATTCTGACTGTGATTTTTCTCTCATTCAGTATCCGATTCCTGCGAACGATACATCGGTCAAGAGTGTGCGGCTTGTGTGCGAGGGAATCGCGGATGCATATCTTGAAGGGAAAAAAGTATCAAGTACCAAGCCTCCCACCGACGCTTTGGTGGGCGGGCAAGTACCAAATAAGGGATAAAGATTCAAGTATCAAGTTTTTGATACTTTTGATTTTTTCCGTTGATACTCGCTTGATACTTGATACTTGATGCCTGATACTTACTGTACATATGGCCGTTGACGCGACACTCAAAGCACTCCGCGACGCGACGGGTGTTTCTATAATGCAGTGCAAGAAAGCTCTCGAAGAAGCCGGTGGCGATATCGAGAAGGCAAAGACAATTTTACGCAAAGCAAGCACCACGCTTGCATCAAAGAAAGCTGAACGCTCGCTCGGCGCGGGTGTCGCTGCCGCCTACACGCACGCGGGCGGATCTGTCGTCGGAGCCGTAATCCTCGCTTGCGAGACGGATTTCGTCTCTAGGAACGAAGAGTTCCAGAAGCTCGCGTACGACATCGCCATGCATGTGGCGGCGATGAATCCGAGGTTTCGGTCACGCGACGATGTGACAGACGATGAAATGCAGGCTTTGCGTGAGTCTTTCGAACAGGAGGTCCAAAACGTTCCTGAAGCCGCGCGTGTGCGCGCACGCGAGGGTAAGGTCGATGGCTTTTTGCGGGAGAATGTCCTTCTCGAGCAACCGTTCGTAAAAGATCCAACGACAACGGTACGCATCCTTTTGGACTCTGCGGTGCAGAAATTCGGAGAGAAAATTGAGCTCGTTCGATTTGAGAGATTGTCGGTAAAATAAGTACTATGTGGCTTGCAACAAGCGCATTTCTTTTTTCCCTTGCCGGTATCGTTGGCCTCTTTGCACTCAAGGAATGGGAGACAAGGCACAATCGCAATATGGCTCCTAAGCTCCGCGAAAGGGCCGACGCGTGGGCCATCCGACTCAAGGAGCTTCTATTAGCGCTTCAGGTCGATGCTGAGAAACTTCCGCCTGAGATTCTGCATGTTTCTCGTATCGCGATCCACGAGGCGGCGCTCCTCTCTGCCGCGTTCCTGCGCTTCTTGGCACTTCAAGCTCATAAGCTCGCTGATTTTGTCTCGCACAAACGTTCGTTCCAGCGTCGCGCTCCACGCTCGGAATTCCTCAAGAAGGTCCTCGAACACAAAAATGGGGGAGGCGAGCGCAGCGAGTAACGCATCTCTCGGGTCGCGTTTCCGCCTGCTGGCGGAACACTCCCGCTCGGCCCGTCGGCCTGCGCGAAGACCCTCGAAAAGCATTACTCACTGCGCTCTTGAGAGGGGAGGGTAAAAAAGGCACAATAGGCTGACGCCACCATAGCTCAGCGGTAGAGCAGCTCACTTGTAATGAGCAGGTCGTCGGTTCAAGTCCGACTGGTGGCTCAGGTATACTACTTTGTACTATGGAGCGCGGACATATCCATCCTATTTCTTCCCTCATCCGCGAAGCGAACCGGATTTTTTTCGATATGGGCTTCACCTTTGCCGAAGGTCCGCTTCTCGAGAGCGAGTGGTACAACTTTGATGCGCTCAATGTGCCAAAAGACCACCCCGCGCGCGACATGCAAGACACGTTTTTTATCAAGGACGAGCAGGAAATGGTATTGCGCACGCACACTTCATCAGTGCAGATACGCTATATGGAAGCGCAGACAAAGAAAGGCATATCACCGCCGTATCGCGTGATCGTGCCGGGAAAAGTGTTTCGGAACGAAGCGACCGACATGACGCACGAAGCGGAGTTCTATCAGATAGAAGGATTGACGGTGGGGGAGGACGTGACGCTCGCAAATCTTAAGGGCACGCTCGCGCGATTTTTCCGGGAATTGTTCAAAGGTGCGGCGGTCGAAATTAGATTCCGGCCAAGTTTTTTTCCGTTCACCGAGCCGTCCGTCGAAGTGGATATGCGCGTGGTTGGCACAAACGTGCCCGATAAGTTGCGAGATAAGTGGATAGAGATAATGGGGGCGGGGATGGTACACCCGAATGTATTGAAGAATTGCGGTGTCGATCCGGCAAAATATCGCGGTTTTGCGTTTGGCATGGGCCTTGATCGTTTGGCAATTCTCCGTTGGGGAATTGACGACATCCGCCTCATGCACTCTGCCGACTTGCGGTTTGTGAATCAATTCTAGTATGAAATCTCCGGAAAGGGCAAAAGAAGTTATCTCGAGGTGTTTGTATATGTCGCTAGCCACCGTTTCGGAGCAAGGCAATCCAGGAAATGCTCCCGTTTTCTTTGCATACGATGACAAATACTGTTTCTATTGGGGTTCCTATAAAGATGCGCAGCATTCAAAGAACATACGCCAAAACGGAAAGACATACTTTGTTATCTACGACTCGACAGTGCCAGCGGGAAGCGGTAAAGGAGTTTACGTTCAGGCGGATGCAAAAGAGTTAAGTGATAAGGATGAGATTACGCTCGCCCACAAACTACTGTGGGACCGCCACACGGTTCCATACTGGATGATAGAGCAATTTTTCGATAATGCTCCGATCCGTATATATAAAGCAGTTCCTCAGAAGATTTGGATAAACGGTGAGGAGAAGGTTTGCGGGCATTATGTCGATACGAGAGAAGAGGTACACCTTATATGAAAATCTCAAGAAACTGGCTACAAACGTTTTTTGAGAAACCCCTGCCGGACGCGCAGGCGCTTTCCGATGCGCTTACGTTCCATGCATTTGAAATAGAGAGCGTCGACACTTCGACTTCGCTCAGCGCAAGAGGCGATGCAATTCTTGATGTGAAAGTAACTCCCAATCGCGGGCACGATGCACTCTCACATCGCGGAATAGCGAAGGAAATCTCAGCAATCCTCAATATTCCGATGGCGAAGGATCTCCCAATATCGGGAGATCGTAACTCCCGACATACACTAGAGCCGCAAACAGACGTGATTTCTGTCTCAATCGAGGATTCGAAGCTTTGTCCACGATTTACGGGGGCATACATACGCGGGCTCAAGGTGGGCGCTTCGCCCGAATGGTTGCGTGTGCGTTTGGAGGCCGTGGGACAAAAGACTATCAACAACATCGTCGACGCGACGAACTACGTGATGTTCAATATCGGCCAGCCGTTGCATGCATTCGATCTCGGTAAGCTGGGTAAAAAAAGAGAGTCGTATGCCATGACGATTCGTTTGGCGAAGAAAAGCGAAAAACTCATTGGGCTCGATGATAAAGAGTATGAGCTGACTTCGTCGATGCTTGTTATTGAGGATGCGAACGCGGGCAAAATCGTCAGCATTGCCGGAATAAAGGGCGGGAAGCCGACCGGTATTGATGAGACGACAACTGATATGTTTCTGGAAGCTGCGAATTGGGACGGTGTCACCATACGCAAGACTTCGCAGGCGCTGAAGCTTCGCACGGACGCCTCAGAGCGTTTTCAACAAGTAATCTCGCCTGAACTGGCTGCCTACGGCACGCGTGCGGCGGCCGATCTTATTGTGGAAATCGCTGGTGGTGAAATCGTAGGCTTTGTCGACGAGTATCCAAAGCCTCAGGACAAGCGGGAAGTCAGTGTGTCTCTCGAACAGATAAACGGTATTCTGGGAACAAAGTTTACGAAGGTCGATGTGGCTGATGTATTCAAGCGCCTCGACCTACCACATCACTGCGATGAGATGTCATCTCATTGCATGTTTATTGTGAAGGTGCCGTTTGATCGTCTTGATATTGTTATTCCCGAAGATCTTGCGGAGGAAGTCGGGCGCATTATCGGATACGATAAAATTCCTGCGGTTGATTTGTCCAAATTTCCCAAGAAGTCCGAGATAAACAAAAACTTCTACGCCGCAGAACACACACGCGAAGACTTGATATCAAAAGGATATTCCGAAGTATTCACGTCTGTCTTTGCCGAAAAAGGGGAGCGTGCAGTTGCTAATAAAGTGGGCGGCGAGAAGCCGTATCTTCGTACGACACTCGTGGACGGCCTCACTGAAGCGCTTGAGAGAAACAGTCGCAACAAGGATCTTCTGGGTCTTGAGGAAGTCAAGGTTTTTGAGATCGGGACGGTTTGGAAAGACGGAAAGGAAGCAATGATGATCGGTACGGCAGACTTGGGCGGTGCTCGCGAGGAGCCACTTCGGATATCGGGAGTTACGATCTCCCGATATGATGAGCTACCGATCTCGCCTACGAAGCGCTATACGTCGTTCTCGAAATATCCTTTCATTGTTCGCGACATCTCGCTGTGGGTTCCTGCGGGCACGAAGTCTGGGGAGATTCTGGAGATAGTCCGAGTAGAAGCCGGAGAGCTGCTCGTGCGCAGCGAGCTCTTCGACACATTTGAAAAGGGAGAAAAAAAATCTCTCGCGTTCCGGCTGGTGCTCCAATCTTTTGAGAAAACGCTCACCGATGAGGAAGCAAATGCCGTGATGAAGCGTATCTACACGGTGGTGAAAGCGAGGGGTTGGGAGGTGAGGTGAGCAGGCGTGTGTAGCTGATTGCGGACTAAAGCGCCATATTGCACTCTAGCACGTGGCCACGTGCTAGAGTGCAATACTTCCGCGAAGCACTCTTAGGTTAGGTGTGGATGTTTTCCTCTGTACAAGGAGGTCTTTTTTTGCTACACTAAACACACAAAACATGGCTAAAAAGAAGGTAAAAAAGGCAATAAAAGAAGCCCCCAAAACGGGGCAAAATAATTCAACAGGGTCGTATAAAGCGCAAGACATCACCGTCTTGGAAGGCTTGGAGGCGGTGCGCAGGCGACCGGGGATGTACATCGGCACCACGGGCGCGGCAGGCCTCCACCACCTTCTTGTTGAAGTGTTTGACAATGCGCGCGACGAGGCGATGGGAGGGTTCGCCAACGACATCGAGATCGCACTTCTTCCGGGAAACCGCGTGCGCGTGGCCGACAACGGTCGCGGCATTCCCGTCGACATCCATCCCAAAACGAAGGTCTCTGCGTTGGAGACAGTGATGACGAAGCTCCATGCAGGAGGGAAATTTGGCGGCGAGGGATACAAAGTCTCCGGCGGCCTTCACGGCGTCGGTGTCTCTGTGGTGAATGCACTCTCTGTCGCGGTTCGCGCTGAAGTGCATCGCGATGGAGGGAAGTTTTTGCAGGAATACAAAAATGGCGGAAAGCCTCTCGGTAAAACAAAAAAGATTGGTTCCTCCGATCTCCACGGCACGATCATCACGTTCGAGCCCGATCCGTCGGTATTTCCGGACCGCACTTATAATTGGGATACGATCGTCTCGCACATGCGCCAGCAGGCATACCTTGTGCGCGGGCTCCGTATTTCGATTCTTGACCTGAGGAATGCCGGCAAAGTTGATGACCAGAGCGTCTTTTACCTCCGGGAACTCTCGCTTGATTCTCCTTCGACCTCATTTTACTTCGAGGGCGGTCTGCGTAGTCTTGTCGCGTTCCAAAACCACTACCTCGAGCCGATACACAAAAACGTTTTCTATGTCGAGAAGGAGGAAGGAACTGTGCATGTCGAAGTTGCGCTCCAGTATGTGGACGATATTAGCTCGCGTATATCAGCCTTCGCAAACAACATCTACAACGCCGAGGGGGGCATGCACGTGACGGGTTTTAAGGCGGCGCTCACGCGCACCCTAAACGCTCAGATCAAAAACGGGAGCGGGAATGGGAAAGAGGAAACGTTTACGGGTGATGATGTGCTCGAAGGATTGACCGCCGTCATCTCAGTAAAGATGCGCGAGGTGCAGTTTGAGGGGCAAACGAAATCGAAGTTGGGAAGCGTCGAGGCGCGCGGTGCCACGGAGGCAGTCTTTAGCGAAGCCTTCGGAAGGTTCCTTGAAGAGCATCCTGACGATGCGCGAGCGATCGTCGGGAAGGTCCAGCTTGCGATGAAAGCGCGCAAGGCGGCGAAGGCCGCAAAGGATTCTATCCTGCGCAAAGGTGCTCTCGATGGCATGCAGCTTCCGGGAAAGCTCGCTGACTGCCAGAGCAGACGAGCCGAAGAAGCCGAGCTTTTTATCGTTGAGGGAGACTCTGCTGGAGGCACCGCGAAGATGGGGCGAGACAGGCGCATTCAGGCAGTGCTCCCGCTGCGCGGGAAAATCCTCAATATCGAGCGCGCTCGTCTCGACAAAATGCTCGCTTCTGAGCAAATCAAGAACTTGGTCGTTGCGCTCGGCACCGCTATAGGCGACATTTTCGATATTGCGAAACTCCGCTATCACAAAGTTATCATCGCAACCGACGCCGATGTGGACGGCGCGCACATCCGCACACTCCTCCTGACGCTCCTTTACCGTCACTTCCGGCCTGTGATCGATGGCGGATATCTCTACATCGCTCAGCCGCCGCTTTATAAGATTAAAAAAGGAAAGGATGTTGCGTATGCATATACCGACGCCGAGCGCGTGAAGCTCGCAGGCAAAGAAACCGAGGTAGAGAACACTGAACAGCAAACAGAAAACAGTGAAAGTCCAGAAGAAGACACGAGCACCAAAAAGTCATCCAAAGTTTCTGTTCAACGGTATAAAGGGTTGGGCGAAATGAATTCAGAGGAATTGTGGGAAACCACCATGGACCCGGCGCGTCGGATCTTGAAGCAGGTGACGATCGAAGACGCGCAGGAGGCCGACAAGATCTTCGATATGCTCATGGGCACCGACGTTCCAGCGAGAAAGTCGTTCATTCAGTCTCATGCAAAAGAGGCCACACTGGATATATAATCGTTGCGCTCGTTTAGCCAGCGCTCGCGAGGGATGCAGAACCAGTTCTCGCTTCTCTCGCCTCGCTTGGCTATAATCCAGGCATGAAAGAAGGCGGACCAGAGATAAACCGCCGCACGTTCTTCTTGGGCGGGGCGGCCGTCGCAGGTGTAAGCAGCCTTCTTGCGGTGTCGCCTGAACTCCGCAAATTGTTCGAGGCGGTCTCCTCGGCCGAGAAGTTGCGGGCAGAGGAACGGATCCGTGTCAATGAAGAATACGTCAAGACTGCCGTCACGTTGGCGCGAGAGAGGCTAAAAACCCCCGACCTAAGGCGCGCCTTGAGAGGTCAGGGAGAGAATCCTCTCGGTCGGATTTTGCAAGTCGTCGGGACTCCTATTGAACACGTTGAAGGTACGTCGTTCGACGTTGCGGAGCTCCATCGAAGGTATCCCGTGCAAATAGCCGGGCCCTCAAACAATTTTGTCTTCGCATCCGCATACGACAAATTTAATCGTGGCGGGTCGTACCATACAGTAGGCCATTCGAACGGCTTTTATTGGGGAGATGCTAAGCATATTATGGCGAATGCCCACACACTCTTGGGAATCAAAGAGCCTCCCCCGGGTAGGAGCGTTGATATGGGACTTCTGCGGCTTCCCCCTCGCTTGCATGCCAGATCGGAGGAGCAGATTATTCGCGATGACGGCACGCTCACCAATGCCGATATTCACGGTGCGCTTGTCGCGGTCGTCGGCATCGATCCCGGGGAGCCGACCTCAGATAAGGTGGGGCACAAGACATTCCTCGGAACTGCGTTTCGCATTGAGCCGGGTCTTGTTCGGGTGGGTGAGGGAGTCACCCAAACGTGGTTCGATCATTTTCGGAACTCTTTCGCAGTCGTTCTACCACCTGATGAGGATGATAGATCGGCGTGGGGTATGTCGGGCGCAGTAGTTTTCGCACACAAGGACAAATGGGAATTCGGTGGTGCGTATTGGAGCAGCTGGCCGACAAGGTTTCGGAGAGGAGGAGGACGAAAGATAATGACGCTTGGATTCTTTCACGGAATAGACGACCTTCGCGCCGAACTCAGGCGCCCGGATCTTCTGCGCGTAGACCTTTCCTAGTCCAAGTTCAAGTTCTTTAGTACGCGTACGGGTAGTACGCCGAGTACGGGTATTGCTGCGAGTACGGATATTGAGAAGTGTACGGGTACTGGTTGTAGTTCGAGGGGTAGGTCTGGTATTGGTAGTTGTACGGATAGGTTTGATACGGGTACTGCGGGTACGTGTATGGGTAAGAAACGGAAGAATACTGCGCTTGGTATGAGTAATTGCCTGCCTGGCCGGTAGGCAGGTAATTGTACGTACCGTAGGGGTACGGTGCATTCACGGATTGAGATGCATAGTTGTTGCTTCCGTTCGCGTCGGGTGTGGCGATTGAGATGCTCACGACTCCGCTGCGGCCCTGCGAGAATCGCAATGTGTTCACGACGTGCGAGCCGGGAGTGAGAGACGTCTGCGCGGGCGAGCTGTACGTGTATCCTGACACTGTTGGAAGCTGTGCGGTGAAGTAGTACGTGCCCGAGCGTGTGCCACCAACGTTTGCGATGTCGAATGTCACGACACCTTGGCCCGAGGCGTCGGTACTTGCTGAGATGATGTAAACAGAGAGATCAGCCGGCGTGGAAGGCCGGGATGTCGGCGCAGGTGTTGGAGCTGGAGTAGGACTCGGAGGAGTCAGAGGGGCAGGGGTCGGCGTGGTGGGCGTTGTTGGCGAGGGCGTGGGGGCCGGAGCGGATACCGGAGAGATTTTTACCGTAGCACTCCCTTGCGCCCTAGTACCGGTGGCGCCTGCCTGCGCCGTGCTCGTCGCGGCAGGCAGACCTGGCATGAAAATAATGGAAATTGGAATATCGAGCGCGCTGTTGCCCGAGAGGAATGGTGTGACGGAAACTCTCTTCTCTTCGCCGGAGACGGTGAAGGCTGCGCCGCAGGGTATGCCATTCATGATGTTGCCTGATGGGGCGGGCGTTTGGAATGCGAGTCCGCTCTCGCACCGGTAGAGAAGCGCGTACGTGCCGCTCGTCGGTTCGTCGTATTTCCACGACACGCTGAAGGGGATGCCCGAGGTCGCGCTTTCGGGTGCCGAGACTTCGATCACGGTATCGCTTCCTCCGAAGAAGGAAGAGAACCATCCGCGGGAAATCGAGGCAAGGTGTACGAGACCCCATATCACTACGACAATGAGGATGATGAAGCCGACAATGGCGAGAATGTTCGAGGCGAGGCTCGCCTTTGGCTCTTCAGGCACTGTGTATGGCGTGCGCGATGCACTCTGTTGGGGTTCGGGCATAGGTGTTTATTGAGTGGGCGCTAGGATACTACATATTTTCGCCTTGTCAACCCCTTACCACTTCGCGCGCGGGAAGTGGTAAGGGGTGGATTGACAAAACCTCAATAATACTGTACTCTTTTGGCCTTATGAGAAAGGTTTCTCGCGCTCCTGTGCCAGTCTTTATGGCGAGTACTATCGTCATCTTTTTCCTTTCGCTTTCCGCTGCGGATTCGGTCGGCTTCGTGCCGTGCTACCTCGATGGGACTTGTAATGGATCAGTCGCGCTCTCAAACCTTCCCGAACTCGGTGAGACACCAGTGAACAGTGAACAGCAAACAGCAAACAGTCAGCCAACGGTTCTTCCTGAGCGCATCGTGATTTCAGAGATCGATCTTGACCTCCCCGTGCAGAATCCGGAGACGCGCGACATCGCGACACTCGACGAGTTTCTCAAAGATGGGCCCGTGCGCTACGTAGACTCCGCGCGCTTGGGCGAAAAAGGCAACGTCTTGATTTTTGCGCACACCTCGCACTTGCCCGTAGTGAAAAATCAAATGTACAAAGCATTCAATCGCGTTCCCGAGCTCGAGGCCGGAGACTCTATAACGATCCAAGGTGATGGAAAATCCTACCTCTACACGGTGCGTTCGGTGCGCAAGGCGAATGTCGAGGATGCGCTTATCGATCTCTCGCCGACCTTGGGCCAAAAGCTTACGCTCGTTACCTGCGACACGCTTACGAGCAAGGATTCCCGATTCATCCTTGAGGCCGACTTTGTCGCGATGCTCTGAGTGTCAACTCCCATTACCAAATTGTTATAACTCGCGCCTAGGCTGATTTTATACCAATCATCATGCGATACACACTCATCAGCGTGCTAATCATAATTGGGCTCGCAGCGCCCATTGCTGCGTCGGCGTGCGATTATGGATGCTTCACGTACGTCGGGTATTCCGGAAATACCGGATATGCCGCGTTCGTTGGTTGTCCGTGCGCAGGCGGCGTGCCCGCGCAGGGAGGCTACGGAGTCTCGGGTGGCTATGGATACCCGAGTGGTTACGGAATGTCGAGCGGCTACGGCTTTCGCGGTGGCCTGCCTGCGCGGGCAGGCTATAGCACGCCGAGCGGCTTTGGCGTGCCCAGTGGTTATCCGAGATCAGTCGGCTATCCCATGCGCGTCGGATATTCCATGACGACAGGCTATCCCATGACGGCAGGGTATCCAGTGAGGACAGGCTATCCAGTAGCGGTCGGGAGGCCGGTCTCGGTCGGATATTCAGTGCCAGTTGGCACGCCAGCCATAGTCGGTTACTCGGCACTAGTTGGAACACCGATGGCAACCGGCAAAACTGCCGAGGTCGGCTACGCCGCACCGGTGGGGTATTGAAAGTTCTGCGGGAGAGGGGGAAAGTTCTTTGACAAAGTTAATGTGATAGAATGGCGGACATGACAAAGTTGTTACAGAAAGGGATAAACGCCGTGCGGGAGTTGCCGGCTGATCGCCAGAACTTGGCGGGTGAAGTGTTACTCGGTCTTGCTGGTGAGGATAAAAAACGCTATCGCCTGACGCCCGAGCAGATCGAGGACGTGAAAGGTGCAGTTGCCGAGGCCGACAGAGGAGAGTTTGCACGAGAGGAGGAAATGGCAGCCACGTGGAAGAGGTTCGGTCTATGAGCGTGCGGTATACGCCGCGCGCCCGTCGACATCTCGACGGCATTGCGGCGTTTATTAGCGCGCATAACGAGGAAGCCGCGCGGCGTGTCGGTGTGCGGATCCGGGAAACAATTGAACTTCTTGCCGAATTTCCACGCATGGGCCATAAGGGTACGGTGTCGCACACCCTTGAGATGGTTGTACCCGGACTGCCGTTTATCGTCGTATATCGCGTGGACTCAAATGGTGGTCAAGAAAATCTCATCGTTCTGGGCATTTACCATTGTGCGCAACTGCGTCCCGCGAAATCTCAGTAGGTTTGCAACTGCAGCCTTTGCACGTACTCAGTCATAGATTCCGGGTCCGCTAGTCGGCGCCAGTTGGAACACCGATGGCAACCGGCAAAACGGCCGAGGTCGGCTACGCCGCACCGGTTGGGTGGTAACGTTTCCGTAATCTCGCACTCGGCATCGGTATGGTATACTACCGCTCATGACAAAGACGCTTGAGAAAATTCTTCATCGAGCAGCACAATGGCCGAGCTATGCGCAGGAAGAGCTCATAGATATTGCTCGTACGATCGACACTGAAGTTGATAGTAGTGTGTATCGTGCGACACGCGACGAGCTAAAGGGCATCGACCGCGGACTGAGAGCGGCACATAAGGGACGTTTTGCGAGCAGGAAGAAAATTGATGCTGCCTTTGCAAAGTTTCGCCGTACATGAGGATCAGGTACACTGAACCTGCCCTCGAAGATCTCGAGAAAATCCGTGCGTACATCGCAGCAAACTATCCAGAATATGCCGAAGCGGTGGGTGCACGCTTTCGCTCCGTACTTCTGCGGATAGCGACGTGGCCGAAGAGCGCTCAAGAAGTTGCAGAGCGTCCGGGCGTGCGCGTCGCGCCCCTCATACGATACCCGTACAAGATTTTCTATCGGATCGAGAGAGGTACGATTGAGATACTGCATATTTATCATGGCGCACAAGATTCATAGTGCAATGCAAGTGCGGCCATGCCGCTCCGATCAGATATTCTGCCAACATCGGCTACGCGGTACCTATCGGCTATGCAGTTAATCTCGGCTACGCCGCGCCGATCGGAACGTCAATGACCATCGGACGTCCTGTAGACGTTGGCAGGCCCGTGGAGCTAGGCTACGCCGCTCCTGTCGGGTACTAAGCTTGGCGTTGCAGATTGATGTATTTCTCACCTACGCCTGCATAACCTCAGATACATATTGCACTCCTTCACGATGAAGGAGCATGCGGATTTTCAGCATTAATCGGGGCGTCAAAGGCTCT
>Ga0155800_130_pt3 | contig 24383 bp, 19 predicted proteins | sample RifCSPlowO2_01_FD_107454 | JGI IMG/M metagenome (GOLD analysis project Ga0155800, IMG submission 107454) | Candidatus Kaiserbacteria bacterium RIFCSPLOWO2_01_FULL_54_13 | reverse complement strand
CATGTTCTGACCAGAGTGGAGGCTGAGCGCCGTGTTGCTGTTGCCGTTGAGCGCAGAGGTGTCCTCCGTGAAGTTGATGACGAGGCTGTCGCCTGCGGCACCCCACCCAGTGACCGTGTCCGTGCGAAGCTCATAGACCTTCGACGAACCCGCGCCAACTTCCTGTGCATCGCCATGGCGGCAACTTGCACCGGGGCAGATCTCGAGGGTAGCAGCACCCGAGGCAGCATACGTGCTCGTTGCGGTCGTGTTGACCGTAACAGCCGTACCCGTCACGTCGTAGAGCGTCCAGCCCGTTTGCACGTCGACACCGCTGGTCGTAACCGTGAACGAGATCTCGCGCCAGTCGACGGCACCCGCCGCGTCAGCCGTAACGCTGAAGCGGAAGAGTCCGATGCCGGCAGCAACCGTGTTCGTGGTGTAGCCGGTAGAGAGACGCGCCAAGGTCGGAATCGACTTCCTGACGTACTTCGTGCCGTAGCCCGTAGAGGCAGCGGAGTTGACATCGGCATCAGCCGAAGAGGTATCTGTCGTGCCTGCCGAGTCAATCGCCTTGAAGCCTTCGGTCGCGTCGATCAAGACTGAGATCGCAGCGCCCGAGTGAGCACCTGAGGTGATGGTCGGAAGGTCGACATAGACGTCGATGTCAGCCGAGTCGTTCATCGGCACGTACATCGTCAAGCCTGTGAAGGTCGAGGTCGAGTACGCTTCGTTACCGGTCGTGAGAGCCTGTGAAGCAGTCTGCTCGGCTCCTGCCGAGTTCTTGTACTTCAAGGTCACGCTTGCAACGGACGTCGCTGCGTCGTTCGGGATTTTGATCTTAAGCTCTTGCACCGTGAAGCTGGAGTTTGCACCATGGAAGTCGAATTTGCCGATTTGCACCATGGAGCTACCCGCTATCACGTTGCTGTTGACTGGCGTACCCGCGTCACGAGTGACCGTGAGTGTGCCCGAGCCGATCGTAATCGTCTGGAGGTTCACAGTCGTGCCTACCGTGACCGACTGACCAGTGACTGCACCGGTGCCGCCCGAGGTGGTGTCAAGCGCCGCGATCCATGGACCTGCGTTCGCGCCCGATTTGACGTTACCCACGACGTTGATGGTCTTCGTTTGCGAAGCTCCCATCGCGAGATTGATCGAGAAGGTGTTCCCTGTCGAAGCCGAAGACTTCGTCGAGCCGATCTGTGCACCCGTTGCGTTGTCAACGAGGCGGAGGTCGGTAATTGATGCCGCTTCGGCAGTCGAGAGATTAATGACGATTGTGTTGACATTCACACCCTCAGTTGAGCCGGTCCCAACCGTGAAGCTTCCGAGCTTCGCGTTGTTGGCACCCGAGACGATTGTCTGGTTGCCGTAGCCAGAGGCCTTCGTACCCGTGAGGGACGAAGAGCTGACGGTGCGGGAGTTACCCTCCACTTCACTGATTGCAGCGCTGATTCGGTCACCCGAAGACTTGCCTTCTGTGTCGGCAACGGCGACGGAGACGCCGACGTCGACCGTCTCGGTCGCCGTGTAGTTCGTGCCGTCGGACTGTTTCGCATCACCGTAGACCTCTACAGTGTGCGTCTTGCCGAGCCCGAGGACCATCGAGGAACCAAGTGTGAAGGCTGTACCTGCGGCCGCAGTAACGTCAGCCGTAGAACCTACCTGCACCCCGTCCAGCATGATGCGCACGTTGTCCATCGTGCTGTCAGAGGAACTTGTGTCCACATCGACAGTAACTTGCTCAATCTTGAGCATGTCACCCACCCCGCGGAACTCAAAGCGTGACCAGAGCACTCCTGTCGAGGCAACTGCCACGTTTTCCGTAGGCGAGGTGTTCGCCTTCACGACAGAGAGCGCAACGCTCTCAACCGTGTTGGCAGTAACCGTACTCGGAGCGGAGGGCTTCAGAGGCTGACCCAAGTCCGAGTCCACGAGGAGAATGTCTGTCCCGCGGCGAATCTGGTAGTCGAAGGTCTTCCCTGAGGTACCGAGAACGTCACCGACGAGACGGATTTCGTTCGCGCCCGTTTCGAGTCGGAGCGGATTCGCCGTGAGGTCGAAGACGACCTTGTCGCCTGTAGTCGACATGACGGTCGAACCAACCTGGGTACCCTTGATATAGAGCTTCAGGTTCTGGAAGTCCGAATCTTTGGTGGAGCCGCGGTTCTCGAACTGAATCGAGTGGAGCCACGAGGCACGGTTGTTCACCGTAAGAACCGCCTGGAAGAGCGTTAGCTCATTCGCCGGGGCGAATGTTCCACCGGAGGGCGTTGCTGCACCCCACGTTGCTGTCGCAATCGTTGCGTTCGAGATGAGATGCGTCGCTCCTGAGATCGGGAGCACAACAGAGGCATCAAGCGGCGCAGAGGCCGTGACACCCGTGAGTTGCGTCCCAACCTGGTTGCCGTTCGTCGAGCCGATGTCGGCGCGGACGGAAACGGTAACTGAACCGTACGCAGGCACCGTGATGAGCCCGCCCGAGTCGTTGAAGTTGAAGTTACCGCTCGAGATACCGGCCGGATCGGTGATACGCCGGCCACCATCGTAGAGGTAGATGTTGCTCAAGTCTGAGTCGGTCGAAACACCAATGCGCTTGAACGCAAGGTTCGTGACCGTGACAGGAGCACCAGAGCCGTTCGTGAGGGTGAACTTCGCAAGGAGCGCGATACCCTGACTCTTGACAATCGTGCCCGCGCCCGGACTGTCGGAAGCGAGCATGACTCTGAGACCCGCGCCTACCGGAACCGGAGGCGGAGCACCAGGAGTTACAGGGCCGGGAGCAGGAACCCCAGCGCAGAGGCTGTTGGCCTTTCCGCGCGTAATCGGACCCCAGTATCCGGCGGTCGGCGTGATGCCGTTTGCCGCCTGGAACGCAGAGACCGCCGCCTTGGTGCGTGGACCAAAGCTCGATGTCTCATTGCCCGGAGAGCCGGCGCCTGATGCGGAAACTTGGGAACCGTGGGCGTTGAGGAATTTCTGAATCCACATCACTTCACCTCCGCTGTCACCTTGCTGGTGATTTCGGGTGAAGGTGTAGCAGCCAGCTCCGGTGCTGCCCGTCGTGGGGCCGCCCTGAAGCGCTGCGATTTGCGCGAGCAATGCTTGGATACTAGCTTGAAGCTCTGCGATCGTCTGCGCCTTCGCCGGTGTGGCGAATGCAAACGAGAGTGCGAGTATCAAGCCGAGACCAAGGACAACTGCCGCGACATTTTTTGTTGCTAATGATTTACTCATAAGTTTGTTATGACCTTTCATCCATCCACACGAACTTATTCGTTTCGTGTGTAGGACCGCACATATTTCCTTTCGACGAAGAAATTTGTGCGTCGTATGTCTTCTAACCTACTAATAACTGAAGACAACTTAATAATTTTGCTAGTCCAGCTCCAGTTTTGGTTCATAGAATTTTCTACAAAACAAAACTGGGGCTGGGTTAGCAGCAAGAGAGTTGGACTGCCATTCATCCGTGCAGATATTTCAGGACAGATCAGAGTTTCTGAGAAGTAACCATAAGGCGGGGTCACCGCCTACTTTTTTAACCACTATGCCATCCGCCTTCGTCTGCCAGCTGGCAGACTTCGGACGGACAAGAATGTCAGAGAACTAGAGAGGGAGCGTGTGCCGCTCTCGCTTTTTCAATGCGACCTTTGGAAAGGGCGCATCGGAACAATTATAATCCAGCGAGTCTGCGGTACTACCGAGCGCTACAGCCTCTTTTGTGGATAACTTGTGGCCAAAAAAGGGCCCCAAAAGGCCAACCGCCAGGCTTTCCTCAGCTCACCAGTTACAAAGCCACAATACCCTCCCTGGAAACGGGAGTCAACGGTATTGACGAGAGTCTCGGGGAAATCTTTCTCCTCCTGCCCATTACCCAGCGCCACATTCGGCGGAGCCCAGAATAAGAAAACAAAAAGGCGATCTAGGCAAGAGCATACATACTCCAGCGCTTTGAGCCCATCTTCTTGACTCGTCCATGCGTAACGAGACTCTTGAGCTCCCGCTGTATCATCTTTTCACTGTACTCCGGCAAATTTGTTGATATGTCCTTTATTCCCAACTGTCCCTGAGATGTGAGAATTCCTACTATCCGCTGAGTTCGCTGTTGCTTCCTGCCTCCTCTATCGGACACCATGCTCTCTTGTGCTATCTTGTCCGTGAGACGCGCCTTCCGCTCTCTAAGAGGGGCAGCAGCTGAAAGACGGTCGCTCGAAGCAGGAAGTGATTCCGTGTCCAATAGTCCGTCTTTTCTAAGAGGTATACTCTCAGAGAGAGTGGACCTCTGCGAGACAGTGAGAAAATTCCCGAGTTCATCGAGAGCGTCAACAAGCGTCCCGGAATTCTGCAAGGATACGTGCCCGGAAACGGAAAGAACGCGAACAAGAGAGATGAGTTTCCGTATGACGGCCTGTGCTTTCTGGAAACCTGAGGATTCTGGGCTTCGCATCTCATTCCTCAGCATAAGAATGAATGAGAGAAGATGCAGACTTGCTCCCCTCACGGTCGCCCGTGCTGGCTCATCGGGAGAAATATGGTTCGTAACGAGGTAAATGGCCGCGACAATCCGCTCGGCGCGTCGGTACGCGCGATCGGCAGAGACATTTTGCCCAAACGGCTGAACACGCAATGTCCTATTGTCAAGAAAGCGCGAAATCTGATCTTTCCTTGTTACGTCCCTGATTTCGTCCATTGTGGCTACGCCGTGTCTTTTTAGCCCCTATATGCTCCGTACACGAAGTACATCCGGATTATATAAAGGACACCAAAGGATGCAACAAGGCGTTTGCGTCGCCGTGTCTCTCTAAAGTCAGTGCTCCCGATTCAAAAGTAAAGAGAATGCGACTAAGGTGATACTATTTCGGGATGAAAGAAAAGCGCCGGAATGGCAGGAACAAGCGGAAACCTGACGACGAGGAAGAGAAACCGGTAAGACGAGTGAGTAGTGAGGCTGTGCGAGGTGTATCGGCAGTCTTCTTTATCGCTATCGGAGGCTTTCTGGTCTTAGCAAGTACAGGAAGGGGTGGCGTAGTTGGAGGAGCACTCTACGAATGGCTGTCCTACCTTCTCGGCGTTGGCTACATGCTGCTTCCTCTTTCTCTTATTCTCCTAGCGATTGCAATCTTGCGCTCCTTCGAGCGGTACTTCGGCTTGATACAGCTCGGGAGCATGTCCGTATTCCTCCTCGCTGCGCTCGGCTTGGTGAATATTGCTCTCCCCGGGCGCAGCGGAATTCTGGGCGAAGCCGTCGCGAAACCTGTTGTCGCCGCCGTTGATACCCTCTCTGCTGCCATATTTCTCGTAACCTTTGCTTTCGCAGCACTCATAGTCGCATTCAACATTCATCTGGGAGCAGTAATATCGTTCGTACGTGAGCGCCTCCGCAGGACTCTGGAGACGGGCGAGACTGCAGCCGATGCTCGTGTCGTCGGACTTCAGGAAGAAGAACAAGAGCCCGTTCTTGAGCAAGACCAAGATACCGAAGAAACCCTCAAGCAAAACGAAGGAAAAGAGGAAGGGAGGGCAAGTATCACCACTTTCTTCCAGCAAAAGAGCCCGCCTGCAGAGTCAAGTGAAGCAAACGAGGGCTTCCCGATCATTGCGGCGACAGGTTCTGAATACACTCCTCCGCCGATTTCCATCCTCGCGAAGAATAGGGGAAAGCCCGAAGTGGGCGACGTGAAAGCCAACATGAATATCATCAAGCGAACGCTGCAAAATTTCGGCATTGTAGTTGAGATGGACGAGGCCTCGATCGGCCCTACCGTTACGCGCTATGCGATGAAGCCCGCCGAAGGAGTGCGACTCTCGAAGATTATTGCGCTTCAGAGCAACCTCGAGCTTGCGCTCGCTGCCTCGCCCGTCAGGATCGAAGCACCCATCCCGGGAAAATCCCTGGTCGGTATCGAAGTGCCCAACATCGCGCGCACAACACTTGGCCTCGCCCCTCTCATTGGAGATGATGCGTTCGCCGGAAGCACCAAACCACTCCTCCTCTCCCTCGGACGCTCTATCACGGGAACCCCGCACTACGTGGATCTCGCGCGCATGCCGCACCTCCTCGTAGCCGGCACTACGGGTGCTGGAAAATCCATAATGATTCACGATTTTATCGTCTCGCTTCTCTATCGCTGCGGACCCGAGCGACTGCGGTTTATCATGATCGATCCGAAACGAGTGGAACTGACGGCATACAACTCGATCCCGCACCTTTTCGCGCCTGTAATCACAGACGCGAAAAAGGCAATACGTGCCATGAAGTGGCTCTCAAAGGAAATGGAGCGACGCTACAACATTCTCGAAGCAGAATCGGTCCGCGACATCGCTTCCTACCACGAAAACGTGGTCGCTCCAGCCGTAGCAGCCGCCACAGGTGAATCCGCCTCCGGTCGAAGAGTTTCGCCTGAAGAAGAAATGCCCGATGCAATGCCCTACATCATAGTCATAATAGACGAGCTCGCGGACATCATGGCAACATACCCGCGCGAGCTCGAGGCGGGAATCGTGCGCTTGGCGCAGATGAGCCGCGCGGTGGGGATCCATCTCATTCTCTCTACGCAGCGACCGAGCGTGAAAGTCATCACGGGTCTCATCAAGGCAAACATTCCTGCGCGCGTCGCATTCCAGGTCGCCTCGCAGATAGACTCTCGCACGATTCTCGATATGGGAGGAGCGGAAAAACTCTTAGGGAGCGGCGATATGCTCTTCCTCTCGGGAGAAATGACGAAGCCGCGCCGCATCCAGGCGCCGATGATCTCCGAAAGCGAGGTAAAGAAAGTCGTTGCACATGTCGCACGGCAAGGAAAGGGTGAGGTGCCGAGCGACTTCGATTTCAACCTGCCCGGCCAAAGTGAACCTAAGGGTGGAGAAGAGCCGGACCTTTTCTCTGCCATATCATCAGATGAAGAAGAGGGGGACGAGTTGTATCCGGAGGCAAAGCGCACCGTGATCGAGGCGGGCAAAGCCTCCACCTCCTACCTCCAGCGCAAACTCGGGCTAGGCTATGCGCGCGCCGCGCGCCTCATGGACCTTCTCGAAGATCGCGGTGTCGTCGGACCTGCCGACGGCGCAAAGCCGCGCGACATCATAGGTGCCGGCAATGCGAATGAGCTCGCGCGAGAACCCGAAGGGGAAGAAGAGGAAGAACGTGTTTAGAAATTGTTATGAGTGGAGCGAATTACAAGTTCTTAACCCGCCCAAATTTTTCACTCCGGTCCTCGGTGTCGAATTCGGTAGTTGGTCAGAGACCCGTCTCTACAAAAAAGTTCCGTGAATGGCCGATCGCTGCGGGAGTGGAAAATTTAGGCGGGTGTAAGATGTTTCCCCGCCTGCGCCAAGGCTTCGGCGGGCAGGTAAACTCGGTGGCACTCGTTAAGAAAATCTAACATGCTTCCCTACCGAGACAGTCGGCTTATCCGTATCCTTCTTGTCGCTTTCTTCGTCGTGGTCGCAGCGTACGCGTACTACGAAGGACGCGGGCTTCTCTTCGGTCCCGTAATCGAGATCGAAAATCGCGTCATGGAGGTTTCGGATCCCTTCGTTACGATAGTAGGAAGTACACGGCGGATCGCCACACTCTCCATGAACGGCAAACTGATACCCGTGACCGAAGACGGAGCGTTCTCCGAACCGTACGTGCTCGCACCGGGATACAACCGCATCGTGCTCTCTGCACGCGACCGCTACGGCAAGACCGCTGAGCGATCTATTGAAATCATTTTCACACCTCCTGCGAGCGGTAGAGACGCGACAATGTAGTTCGCTCTCTGGACTTGATACTTGTCACTTGATACTTGCCTGCCCCGCCTGCCTGCCGGCAGGCAGGTAGACAACTTGTTGCTCTTCGGGGATACTTAACCGGAATATGGCGCTCGGCACAAAAAAAGCGAAGGCTCCTCCGAAGGAAACAGGCAAAGGGAGCGACAAGGACATTGAGCGCGCACTTTCAGAAATAAAAACAAAGTTTGGCGACGAGGCAATCATGATGCTCGGCGCACAACCCAAGGTAGACGTCAACGCAATCCCGACGGGTTCAATCGGCGTCGATTGGGCCTTAGGAATCGGAGGGCTTCCTCGCGGCCGTATCATCGAGGTATTCGGGCCCGAATCATCCGGCAAGACGACGCTAGCCTTGCATGTCGTCGCTGAGGCGCAGAAGAAAGGCGGCGTATGCGCATACATTGACGCGGAGCACGCGCTCGACCCGGAATACGCAAAGAAACTCGGCGTGAGAATAGAGGACCTTCTTGTTTCTCAACCCGATACCGGCGAGCAGGCACTTGAGATCGTGGAGTCCCTCGTGCGGAGTGGAAAAATCGACGTCATAGTCATCGACTCCGTTGCGGCACTGACGCCCAAAGACGAGATCGAGGGCGACATGGGCGCTCAACACGTGGGAAAACAAGCGCGCCTCATGTCTCAGGCCTTGAGGAAACTCACGGCAATCGTCGCGAAGACGAAGACTGTCGTCATTTTCATCAATCAGATCCGCATGCAAATCGGCGTGATGTTCGGCTGCTTCTCGTATGACAGCAAAGTGCTCCTTGCGGATGGGACGAAAGAAAGTATTGGAAAACTCGTTAATCAAACAAAGCGAGTGAAGGTACTCTCGTACAACTTTGAAAAGAAGAGTGTGGAGGCAAAATTAATTACCGATTGGCACACAAACGGCGAGACTGAGACATTCCTACAATTCTCCATTCAGAATCATACCGGCAACGGACGGCGAGGCTTTTCATGCACGCTCGACCATAAAATCTATACGCCATCGGGCTGGAAAATGGCTAGAGACTTGCGTCAGGGCGATGAGGTATCAGTGCACATCACAGATACATCTCTTACCCCCCAACAAGAAGAAGTCATCATCGGTTCGCTACTTGGAGACGGCAACATCAAGAAGTTCAACGAGCAAACAGCATACTTCCGAGAAGAACACGGACCGAAACAAGCTGCGTACGTATCATGGCTCGCATCCGAACTTGGTGATATCACGAGTAATGTCGTGACTGAAACTAGGCGCGGCACCGCACTAGTAGAAACCAAGCATCTCTTGCGACTCGGCGATCTGCATGAACTCTTCTACCCAGAACAAAAGAAAATCGTGCCGGAATTTCTCGTCGAGCAGATTACGCCACGTATGGTCGCGCTATGGTACTGCGGAGATGGAACGCTCGAGACAGGAACGAGTGACTGGAAAGGAAAGATATACGCGCGTCGGCCTCGCGCGGGCCTCTATACGAATGCGTTTGGCAACGATACCGAAAGCCGCGATCGCATCGAGCGCATTTTTGCGCGCTTCAATATCGCGCCGACGTGGCGGCGGTGCGGTGAGTATCAAGTCCTGCACTTTAGCGTTGCAGAGGCCAGAAAATTTTTTGAGCTCGTTGCGCCTTTTGTCCCGGTACCGATGGAGTACAAGCTTCCCGTGGAATACCGCGGGCGCTATCATCAGTCGGAACCGCAGCAATCAAAACAAAGTCAACTGCTACGGCCTATGCGCATAAAAGAAGTCCGGCAACGCATACCATACCGTGACGGGCAACGCATAAGTAAACAGCGCTTTGATATCAGCGTTGCCGACAATCACAACTATTTCATAGATGGATGTCTGGTTTCGAACTCACCAGAGACAACCCCTGGAGGCAAGGCATTGAAGTTTTATACCAGTGTGAGAATGGACATCCGCCGCATCGCACAGATAAAGAAGGGGGACGAGGTGATGGGCGGGCGGCACCGCGTGAAGATCGTCAAGAACAAGGTCGCCGCGCCCTTCCGCCAAACCGAATTCGACATGCTCTATGGCGAAGGTATCTCAAAAGAAGGAGAGGTGCTCGCTCTCGGCGAGAAATACGGTATCGTGGAAAAATCCTCAGGCGGCGCATACTCGATCGGCGAGACGAAGCTCGGCCGCGGGTACGACGCGGCGCGCACGTTTCTGCGCGAAAATAAACCTATTCTCAATCAACTCTTGAAAGACATCCGCAAAGCGCTATCTGCAGGTGGCGTCGCAAAAAGTTCAAGCGAGAGCGAGAAGGAGTAAAATAGATTTTCTCACAAAAACAAGCCTAAAAGGCTTGTGCACTGCACTCATCTATGTATTATGAGCAATGGCAGCACGCAGAAAAGTGAAAACGATGCAGATTAAATTTTCTGGTCGCGGACGATATGCATCTTCGTCGGGGTCAGAGAATTTTTCGCTCCTCCTCGAAAAGTGGTGTAAGGACTTATCCACACTTTGCGTCAAAACATTACACATTTCATCGTGAGTGTGTATTATAAGAATATCGTAGTTCTTTTTTGTCAGAATTAACCAAACGTAACATCAGAGATGAAAACATCACGGGCCGACGCGGCAGTACGAGAAAAGTACGCGCTCGTCGACGCATGGGGTTTACACTCCGGGATCGACATCCACAGATGCGATCCAGCAATTATCCGCAACGCGGATAAAATAAAACAGTTCGTGCACGAACTGTGTGAACTTATCGGCATGAAGCGCTTCGGCGAGTGCACGGTCGTTGATTTCGGCGAAGACCCGCGGGTGAGCGGCTTTTCGATGACACAGCTCATCGAAACCTCCCTCATTTCAGGCCACTTCGCGAATCAGACAAACACTGTTTACCTGGACATCTTCTCCTGCAAGTACTACAACCCGTACGTAGCAGCTGAATTCGCAAAGAAATTCTTCAAAGGGAAGGATTACGACCTGCACTATACGTGCCGAAAATAACCGAAAGAGTAAGCCAAAAATCGCCCCTCAAAAGAGGGGCGATTTAGGTAAAGAGGAAGTTCTTGAACTGCCAGGGATCACCGGCGTCCGACTCGTCTGCAAAAAGTGCGCCATCACGCTTCAAGGGCGTCCAATCTGTAAAGGCCCCTGTCATCTTGCCCATGTACGGATTGACGATTTCCATGATACGCTCATGGTCTATCTCGTCCGCCTCCACGATCCCCTCGCGTGGATGCTCCATGGCCCACACCATGCCGCCCAAAACGGCGGCCGTCACCTGCAGACCCGTCGCATTCTGATAGGGCGCAAGCTTGCGCGTTTCCTCAATGGTGAGTTGTGAGCCGTACCAGTACGCGCCTTTCTTGTGGCCCATGAGGAGCACTCCGAGCTCATCCATGCCGCTTACTATCTCATCCAACAGAATGTGTTGGTTTTCCTGCAGAACGCTGTTCTGGCCGAGACATTCTTCGATCGAAAGGATCGAGGCATCGCACGAACGGTAGGCATAGTGCACTGTCGGGCGATACACCGCCTTCCCACGCTCCCTCACCGTGAAATAATCCGCGATGGAAATGGACTCGTTGTGGGTCACCACGCGGCCGAGGAACGTCCCGTGCTTCGGCGTCCAGGTGCGCACAAGCACTTTGGCGCCCGGACGATCGAGGTAAATGCCCGCACCACATCCGAAGTCGTGACGCGACGCGCCCTCGGGCCAGTGCTTTTCATGCGTGCCCCAACCGAGTTCACAGGCCTGATTGATACCTTCTGCGTAGAAACCGAACACCGACCACGTGTTCTCGAAACGTCCTAGCTTTTTCGGAGTGCTCGCGACCTGTGAGTCGTACTCGGCGATATGTATGGTGCGGATGCCGAGCTTGCGCATGAGAGCAGCCCACTCTTTCTTGTCCCTCGGCTTTTTTGTCCGCACACCGACCTTTCGGGCAATGTTGAGAAGTGCTTGTTTTACGAAGTGGGAAACAATGCCAGGGTTTGCGCCGTGAGCGATGACAGCAGTCGCCTTGCCCATCGTGGCCCCTTTTAAGGCAAGCGCGTTCTCTCGCAAGCCATAATTAGAACGCTCCGAAATCGTGAGTGACGGGTTATCGTACACGCCCTTCCATGGCTCGATGCACGTATCGATGTAGAGCACATCACGATCCTGGCAGAATTTTATGAGATCGAGAGAAGAAACATCGACCGACAAGTTCACGAGAAAATCTCCAGCTCTAACGCGATTCTTAAGTACCTTCTCGTAATTGTCCTTTGTAATGGGCTTTATCTCGAAGCGGATGCCCTCCTTACGGGCGATGTAACGTCCGCGCTTGTCGGCAGTGATGATGCTTATCTTTTCTCGCGGTAACTTGATGTGGCGCAGGATTAAGGGCAAGACTCCCTGCCCGATAGAGCCGAATCCAACTATAAGGATGCGTCCGGAGAAATTAATCTGGAAATTCCTTTTCGCGCCACTTTTATGACTTCTCATTCTTTTTTTTCTTGCACGCGCCATCATTTTCGAAGTATACACACATTTGTTCCTCATCCAATAGGTATGGACAAGAAATCTTTTTTGCATACAATGCCGCCTGTCTGCGTGCATTCACCTGCCCGCGCGTTGCGCGCAGGCGGGCGCACAGGCAGGCGATATGCTGAACTACAATGAAATAAAACCTGGAGTTGCTGTCTTGGTCGAGGGTGAGCCGTATGTCTGCACATGGAACAACATCATGCAGAAACAGCAGCGTCGGCCGGTGAATCAGACGAAGCTCAAACATCTCATCCGCGGCAACACCATTGAGCACTCCTTCCAGCAGTCGGACAAACTACAGGAAGCAGAGATAGAGACTAGGCCGGCAATATTTATCTACGAGAGGAACGACGAGTGGTTCTTTCACGATATTAAAGACAAGTCGAAGCGTTTTTCCATTTCCAAAGAGCTTGTCGGAGAATCCGGTCAGTTCCTTAAAGGCAACACCGAGGTGGATACGTTGTGGTTCGATGAGAAACTCTTCCGCGTTCGCCTTCCGATTAAGGTGGAACTCAAAGTGAAAGAGGCACCGCCGAACACTCGCGGCAACACCGCCCAAGGCGGCTCAAAGGTTGTGACACTCGAAACCGGCGCCACGCTGGATGTCCCGATGTTCGTGAACGAAGGCGACGTAATTCGTGTCAACACCGAAACGGGAGAATACGTCGAAAGAGTTTAAAAAGGAACCGTCCGGGCGAGAGACGGTTCCCGCGCGGACGTTGGTCAGCAGACATCATTAGCCACCCCTCCGCCGAACGACACGATCCACAGACCGTCGTCATTGACAAGTGGGCTACAAAGGGTCGCTCCGAAGTGGCGCATCTGCCACCGCAGGAGATTTCGGTCGGATATAACGCCCCACGCCGGCCCCTTCTCCTTGAGAACTGATTTAAGAGCAGCGCGCATCACTCGTAAGCTTCCGACACCCCGAAAAGGAGGCCGAACCTGGAGACAGGTCAGGTACCCGCGCCCGCCCGTTTCGAGACGTTTTGCGATCTCCGTGTTTCGCGAATCTTTGAACTCTTCCGGAGATCGTGAAAGATGGAGTACGCCACCGACAAATTCCTCCGCAGGATTGACGGTGATAATCTGGTACGGAGTCACGTGACAATCCAGTTCTCCGAGGAGCCTGTGGAGAAAATAGACCGGATTTGTGGCGAAAGCCAAATTCCCGACCTTCTGGAACCACGGAATTCTCTCCGCAAATTCTGCCGTTATTGCGGCAAACTGTAGCCGGAATGCAACACTCACGACACCCGGCCGCTCAAGGACCAGCCCATCAATGTGCATTGGTTTCCTCCTCGCCTGTGAATTCAGGCGCTGCCCGAAGACTATATTTTATTTAAATGCGAGTCAAACAGGGCAACGTCGTCCGCGTCAACACCGAAACGGGAGAGTACGTAGAGCGCGTGTAAAAGAACGCTGCCGGGAATTGCCCGGCAGCAGTCGCGTTTGTGGGTAACGGCTTGTGCAAGCTGGTCAGGATCTGGGAGCTGGCTTCGGCGAGTCGAAGACCTTGGCATCCACGTCGATCGCGGCGCTGCCGTCGTCCTTCAGCTCGTCGAGACGAAGGCTAATCATGAGCGACTGGCAATTGCCACCTCGGCACTCCTGCACGAAAGCCGCGATAACTCGATCCCCGCTCTGGAACGTGTACACCTGCCTACGGCCTTGGCAGGTGATGAGAAACTTCGCCGTCTTACCGCGGGAAGCGTATTCGAAATACGACAGTGCGCAGCCGATCTGGTAGGGCGCACTCCACACCGATTCGTTTTCGATGGGAATCGCACTCACGTAACCAACTTCGACAGTCACTTGTCCCGCGGCTGCGGGAGCAGATGACAGCAGAGCGGCCAAAGCCGCTACGATCAGAGCCTTGCGCATGTTTCGTCTCCTTTTGAACAGCGCCAGCCTGGATAGATCAGGCCCTCGACACTGTGTCTACAGCGGTTATGAAAGTCAAGCCTCGAAACTATTTTTGTACGTAGGGCAAGAGTCCCATGAAGCGGGCGCGCTTGATGGCGGCCTCGACGGCGCGCTGCTGCTTGGCCGTGAGGTTGGTCTTTTTGCGCCCCATCACGCGGCCGTGCGGATTGATGAATTGCTTTAAAAGGTCGACATCTTTGTAGTCGATATGTCGAATATCATTCTGTGTCAGTATGTTTGCCATAGTTTTTCTTATGAGCGAGGCGAGTTAGAAATAACTTGGCCCGCCTAAATTTTTGAGCGATTTACTTTGAGAGTATCTGGTATTGTCCGTCTGAGATAATTCCTTCCCCATCCAGTTTTCAGATAGATCTACCGATGCATGGCGTCTTTCTGGCTCGCAAACATTTCGCAATAGATCAGAGCAAACGGATGTCGATCTCTTGTTGCGACAACTCGACCAGAGTTATGTTCTGCGAGCCGACCCTTTATATCACGCGAGTAACCGATATACAAACCTTTATCTTTCTTACTGAAGAGTACGTAAACGCTATGCATCGTTCAAAAATTTGGAGCGGGTAATGTCTGACCTCCCAACCCGCCACACTTTGCTTCGCTGCTGCTCCGCAAACTGTAAGCGGGTAAGAAAAATATAGTCGCGCTATAGGCACTCATTATTTTTCTAAAATGGAATGTCGTCGGGGTTAATGTCATCCTTGGGATACTCAATTCCGGAGCCGCCGTTTGCTGCGGCTTCTTCCGGCTCGGCGCGCTTCTCCCCGCCCCTCCCGGGACCTCCCGGCCCGAACTGCACGCGGTCCGCCACGACCTCGGTGCGATACTTTTTCTCGCCTGTTGTCTTGTCATCCCAGCTTCGCGTTTGAATCCGCCCTTCCACAAAGACCGATCTGCCCTTTTTCAGGTATTGCGCTACGGTATCGGCCTGCCGGCCAAAAACCACGACGTTGTGGAAATCCGTCTGTTCCTGCTTTTTGCCTTCGCGGTCGCGGTAGACGCGATTGGTAGCAATCGAAAAACTGCACACATTCATGCCGGAGGGAAGCGCACGCAACTCAGGATCGCGCGTCAGGTTGCCGAATAGTATGGCCTTGTTGATGTACATGTTAGATTTGCTTAAAGAGCTTACGAGTTTAGCAACATCTTACACCCTCCTAAATTTTCCACTCATACAACTTTGTATCATATTGCAAAGCAAAGTCTAGACGGGTCTCTCGGCAATCTTTCTTGTTCGTGATGAGATCTGAGTGGAAAATTTGGGAGGGTTGGATCGACAACCTCTCGTCACTCTTGTGTTATCTCACTGATCGCTTTTTCAAGCTCTTCTTCAGAGACCGGCCCTTTACCTTCATCGACTGAGCGACGTGGTGTTGATTTAATGGTGTCGGTACGTTTCACCTCGCGCAACGTCGGCGCCTTGTACTTCGCACGCGTGTCCTCTCGCACCGTACGAAATACGATAAATCGTATAATACTGGCATTTCCCCTGAGCGCCTCGTTAAGAGCATGCGCCGCACTCACATTCGCCTCAAATTTGATCCATCCAAAATAGCCGCGATCGTGCTCCATACGCTTCCCACTCTCTTCGGCCAATATTGGATAGGCAAGCCGTGTGAGTGAAGGCGCGCCTTCCGCGATAAATGTCCCGCCTGCTCGTTCGATTTCTGCGCGAATCGTCCCGACGATTTTCTCGAGATCTTCTTCTTTCACCGTCGGCACCACGTGGTAGCCGATCTCGTAGATGCGGGAAACGATCTCGTCGGCTTCCTGTCTTGTTTCGACAGTCACAGTATCTGCCATATGTCGGCGCACTGTATCAAATCGGCGCGGGAGAGGCAACCCCGGATAGGAATCAGAAATGAAGAACTCGGCGGGCATTCTCGAACAGCTGATAAGAAACCTTTTCAAATTCTTCGCCGCGGATGCGGGCAATTGCACGGACGACTTCGACTACATACGAGGGTTCGTTGCGCTTTCCCCGGTGCGGCACTGGAGCAACGTAGGGCGCGTCTGTTTCTGAAAGAATCATATCGAGTGGAGCATTTTTGACGACTTCGTCGTAGTCGTGGGTGAAGGTAATGACGCCGGTGAACGAGAGCGTAAATCCGAAATCCAGGAATTTCTCGGCCGTCGCCCAGTCCCCCGCAAAAAAATGTGTATCGCCTTTCACTTTCGCGTGCGCCTTAAGAATTTCGAGTGCGTCGTTGTAGGCGTTGCGGATGTGCAACATTAATGGTTTTCCAAGTTTGTTCGCAAGCTCAATTTGTTCGATGAAAACCTTTTTCTGTATCTCCTTGGTGCTCTCATCGCATCGATAGTAATCCAGTCCACACTCACCAATTGCAATCACTTTCTGGCTCTGTCCCAATTTCTGGTAGTTTGATATATCAAACTGTTCGCCACGCGAGGTGAATCCGCCAGCTGGCGGACTTCCTGCCTCTCCCAATTCCTGCACGTCGTGATATGACTTTGAGGTGTGGATGGGGTGCAAGCCGATGGTCGCGTACACATTTTCGTATTTTTCGGCAAGCGCAACAGCAGAAGCCGAAGTCTCTTTCTGCGTTCCGACAACGTTCATCACAACACCCGCATCCTTCGCGCGTGCAATTGCTTCTTCGCGATCGTTATCGAATGCAGCAAAATTCACATGCGTATGTGCATCGAAATACCTCATAGAGCGAGCAATGTTATGGCCAAGAATGATACTACGACCGCTGAAAGCTTACGTAGATTGATGTGATCCTTGTACCACCACACGGAAAGAACGATGGGGATCAAAATATAGTGTGCTTGGATCACATACACGATGCTCACAAATCCGGTGCTGAGTGCCATAAAGAGCGAGAGCGACGAGAGAAACGAGAATATGCCTGATAAGGCGCTCAAGTAAATGTCCCGTTGATCTGCATGCAAGAAGCTGGAATATCTGAAGCCCCGCTGTTTAATCAAAATACCGGCCGATGCAGCCGACCCGGCGATCTGTGACGTTACGAGAAATAATATAACGGCCGAGCTATACATTACTCCTTGCTTGCTCAGCAAGAGTGATGCTGCCGAGAGCACGGCAGATACGATGAGGAGCTTGAGACCGAGCGACAAGTTCTTCTGCCGATGACGTTCGACAGACGTGATGAGGAGCAACGGCACGCTGAGGGAAAGGGCGATACCTATATATTGTAAAATCGTGAGTGGCTCGACGAAAAAAACAACGCCTCCAATGACGACAAGAAGCGGCCCCAGCACTTTATGGATGGGAAAATATAGCACGCTATCGATGTATTTCAGGGATTCAATCCGAGTAAAATTGGATAGACCATGAATGGTGCCTGCCGCGATTCCGAATGCTGATATCAATTTCCACTCGGGCGGCACGTCGCTCAGCGTGAGCAAGACAATGACGGCAAGGATTCCTGCCAATCCATACGAGATCATCGCAAACAGTGCCGCGTTCCGACCTTCCTCGGCCACTATCTTTTGCAAGAAAAGCGCAAGGCCCGCGAAGAACGTCGACGCCAGCGTCCATAAGAGAGTCGCCTGATCCATGGTTATTCTTTGCGCGGGAAAAGATTCTCGGGCTTTTTGTTCTGTTTTACGGCATTAAGAATCGATTTGCTCGCGGCTGGCATAATCGGGGCAAGCATCTGGGCGATTCTACGTATTTCTTGAACATAAAACTGTATCATGACCTTTCCAATGTCTACATCTTTCTTTATTACCTTGAACGATTCTTCTTCATTGATTTTTTGGTCGAGGCGACGGACAGAATCCTGAACGAATCCGCATGCCTCACCCATGTCATAACGATTCAAGAAATCTGTAAATGAAGCTGGCAAACGCCGGTCGGTAATGACCGTAACAACACCATTAGCTTCAGATAGTTGCATGACGCGAGCTACTACATTACCCACACCATTTGCAAGGTCCGCGTTGTATGCCTCCTTGAATTTCCCCATTGTAAAATCTGAATCCTCAAAGGGATGCACATGCCGCGCGAGATAGTAGCGCAGCGCATCTGCACCGTACTCGTCGACAATCGCAATCGGATCAATGACATTCCCGAGCGACTTCGACATTTTCTCTCCGCCAACCGTGATGAAGCCGTGTATAACGATTTGCTTCGTGGGCGGAAGTTCTGCCGACATGAGCATCGCCTGCCACATGGCAGCCTGCTGACGAATCTGGTCTTTCCCGGCCATTTGTATTGCATTCGGGTGCTCTTTTGTCCCCCAAAACTTGGTGAACAAGTCGTCGGGCTTGCCCTCCGAAGCTTTAGCGGAGGAGGGCCAGCCGAGTGTCGAGGTGTAGTTGATGAGCGCATCAAACCACACGTACATCACGTGCTCAGGATCATCCGGCACCGGCACTCCCCATGGCATCTTTGATTTGAGTCGCGAGATAGAAAAATCTTCCAATCCAGCTTCGACAAATTTCTTGATCTCGTTGAACCGAAAATCGGGTACGACGAAATCCGGTCGCCTCATATACATGTCGAGGAGTGGTTTCTGATACTTCGAGAATCTGAAGAAGTAATTTTCCTCCTCGCGGACTTCTACCTCAAGGTTCGGATGGATGGGGCATTTTCCGTCGACGAGCTCAGAGTCGGTCTTTTCGAGTTCGCACCCAATGCAGTACTTCGTCTTATACAGCTTCCTTTCGATATCACCACTCGCCTTGCAGCGCCGCCAAAATTCCTGCGCAGCGGACTTATGGTGCGGATCGGTCGTACGAATGAAGTGCAAGTCGGGATACAAATTTAGCTTCTCTTTAAGACTGCGAAATTTTCCCGCGTATTTATCAGTGTATGCTTGCGGGTCTTTCCCCTCCTCCTGCGCCTTTCGATATATCTTTATGCCATGTTCGTCAGTACCGGTATTAAAAAAGACTTCATCACCGAGAAGTACGTGGTACCGAGCAAGAATGTCTGCGTGCACAATCTCGAGCGCGAAGCCGATGTGCGGCTCCGCGTTTACGTACGGCAACGTCGTAGTGAGATAAAAATATTTACCCATCGCCAAATACCCTGCGCTCGCGGATATCCTTCACAAACTCCTGCACGGTCGCCGCAACCGGCACGGAAAGAAGAATCCCCAAAAAGCCTGCGAGCTGCGCTCCGACGATGAGCGCGAGTATGACCAAGAGGGGCGGCACGCCCACGACGCGCGTCACGACCAAGGGATAGATGAGATGATTCTCGAACTGCTGAGCTATAACATAGAGCGCAACTGTGAGAAGCCCGAGTGTGACACCACCGTCGACGAAGGCGATGCCGACTGCCGGCACCGCCGCAAGAATTGGCCCAAAAACTGGAATGATCTCAAATAGCGCCGCAATGACAGCAAGAAGGAGCGCGTGCGGAACGCCGAGGATTGTGAGCCCGAGGTAGACGAGAACTCCCATGATTACAGCGAGCAAGAGCTGCCCTTGCATCCAGAGGCCAATCTTGTGGCGCGAGCGGTGCCAGAGATCCAAGACGTACGCTTGGTACTTGCGAGGCGATACGATTTCGAGAAAATCGTCAACGCCCGTTTCGATAACGGCAAAGTAGAAAGAAAACACAATTATTAGGACGAAGGAGAGCACGCCTCCGAAAATGCTTGCAATCGCCGTCAGGGCGTTCCCAAAGACACCCGCCGCTTCAGCTGCGCCTCGCACGCTCGCCATTAGATCTATCTGTGAAAGATCGGGCGGCGCCGTCCCAAAAATCTGAGCGAATTCATCAAATGCGCTAAGACGATTCAAGGTCTCGAGATAGATGGGAAGTGTCGAGAGAAAGGTAGCGAGATCGGCAAAGAGAGTCGGGATAAAGAAATAAAATATTCCGAAAAACACCGCGAAAAGAAGAACGTACACAAGAAGAACGGAAAAAACGCGCGGCAGTCCCCACGCGCGCAAGCGCGCGACAGCCGGCTCGATCGCGGAGGAAATCACAACAGCTGTCATGAGAACGAGAATGAGATCGCGCAACTCCCACAGAAGCCACGCTCCCGCCAAGACAACGACGGCCATTACAACCGTCCCGGTCGTTATGGAAATCGTCGCGGGACCTCCTCCATGCATGCCCCGAATCGTAGCATAGAGCAACACGACATAAAAACTTGTCTCAACGGTGTATCTTTCCGCCAATAATCGTTATTGGTCCGGACGGTTCCTGAAAAATTTCATCTCGGATTTTAAGTCTTTCCGAATCGGTTGTCTGCGTTGAAAAATATTCTCCCACTCTGAAGGCGAGACCGGTCCCGTCCCGCTGAATTGGAGGTAACTTCGCAAGAACACGTAAGGCGCCCTGACCAAAGAACCTGTCCAAATCGGTGAGAAACGAGTAATCGCCGTTAATATACCCGTGAACAAAGACATGCCATAGCGCTTCTCTCTCCCCCAAATTGTTGCTGGAAAGTTTATCCAGAATATTGTCAAGAACCATGCGCTCGTGGGTATACCCTGCATATTCGAGGCCCTTGATGCCCTCTCGCAACGTCTCAATCGTAAGTTTCTCAGTGATCGCCTCATTGAGGCCCCAAAAATGTTGCGATATGCGTTGAGCGGACTGATTAACACGCTGTCGATGAAGACCTGTCTGAAGATACGCAAAAAAATCCCCGGTCGCATGAACAACCCTGGGTGATTGGTCGGAAATTTTATGCCATCCCTCATGCACGACAACGTGTTTATAAAAACTGGGATCCTTTCTCAATTGATCGCCAAGTAAAATCTCATCGGAGAACCACAGGGTCATACCCTCCACCTGCCGCGTTTTTTGAGTCATTGAATTAACAACTATGCGTCCATCGCGAGCCATCACGATCTTTGGGGAAGTCGATAGCAGGGTCTCAGGAAGTCGATGGTACCGAAGATTCTCGTTTATTTTTAGAGTTGCCTCTCTTACTATCTCGAGATCTTCTTCGCTTGTTGGTACAACCTCAAGAGGTTTTATATTGGACCTCACGAGAGTTTCTATGTGTTCTAGGGTCTCCCTCTCAATCGCTGACTGAGCTATGCTTTTCTGATTTCCGAGTCTATTGTCCATGGATTGCTGACAAGATCTCCTTTACCAGAAAACGCTCCTGTTCTCCTGTATCGCGGTCGCGGACGGTGACGGTGTTATCTTCAAGTGTTTGGAAATCGATAGTTATACACGAGGGTGTTCCTATCTCGTCTTGGCGGCGGTAGCGTTTGCCGATGTTGCCATTGTCGTCCCATGCAATAGCTCCTAGATTCGAGTTTCGAGTTTCGAGTTTCAGTAGTTCGTAGACTTCGCGGGCCTTCTTCACTAATTCGGGTTTATTTTTGAGAAGAGGAAACACGGCCGCTTTGACGGGCGCAACCGCCGGATTGAACTTCAAGTATGTGCGCGGCTCGCCGCCGAGCTCGTCTTCGGTGTACGCGGAAACAAGGAGCGCAAGAATCGTTCGGTCAACACCAAACGAAGGCTCGATCACGTGCGGCACAATGCGCTCTCCACCCTCTTCAAGATAGGAGATGTCGACGCCAGAAGCTTTCGCGTGCGCAGAGAGATCAAAGTCGGTGCGGTACGCGAGCCCGAGAAGCTCCTTCCGTCCGAACGGAAAATCGAACTCAAAATCTATCGTGCGCCTGCTGTAGTGCGCGCGCTCTCCATCAGGCACTTCAAGTTCGTGCACCGAGGCACGCGGTATTCCGACCATCTCAATGAATCGCGTGCACTCTGCTCTCCAGTCCTCAAAGCTTTTCTCCCACTCCTCGGATCGCACGAAGTATTCAATTTCCATCTGCTCCATCTCACGCACGCGAAAGAGGAAATCACGCGGCGCAATTTCGTTTCTGAACGCTTTCCCGATCTGCGCGATCCCGAACGGAAGCTTTGGGTGAAAAGAATCGACAACATTCTTGAAATTAACAAAAATGCCTCCTGCAGTTTCGGGACGAAGATACGAGATTGACGCTTCGTCTTCGGCAGCTCCGATATGCGTCTTGAACATCATGTTGAACTGCCTCACCTCGCCAAACGAGCCTCCGCACTCGGGGCATCCGCCAGCTGGCGGACTCACTACCTGATCCATGCGATACCGGCGCTTGCACTTCGTGCACTCGACTAAAGGATCGGAAAAGCCTACGACGTGCCCGCTTGCCTCCCAGACTTTCGGATGCATGAGTATCGCCGCGTCCATGCCATACATGTCCTCGCGCTCCTGCACGAACATCTTCCACCAGAGACTCTTGATATTGTTCTTGAGCTCAACCCCAAGCGGCCCATAGTCCCACGTGCCGGAGAGTCCACCGTAGATTTCGCTCCCCGGGTAGATAAATCCGCGCCGTTTGCACAGCGACACGATCTTTTCCATCGTTACATCAGTCATGCTAGAGATCCTTAGCGAATAGAATGAGCTTACCTGCCCGCCGAAGCCTCGGCGCAGGCGGGGAAGATCTTGCACCCGCGCAAAATTTTTCGCAAGGCGAAAAATTTAGGCGGGTAAAGAACTTGTAATTCGCTTCGCTCATAACAATTTCTTTATCGCACGACTGCCGAATTCGCGGAGGAAAATCCGGGATCTCCGGTAATGTTCGTGGTCACATTCTGAACAGCGCGTGAGATTTCCGCGCCAGTGGAGGAATCGACCCCCGAGAAACTGATGTTCTGGAGGAGCGGAGGATCCTGCCCGATCTGCGAGGTCGAGGGCGTGAGGCCGATCGCTATCGCCGCCTGCCGGGGCTCCTTGCCGTCCATGCCAACGCCGGGCTCGATTGTACCAATGTCCCACGTTACCGTGCTCGCATTCGGATTGAAAGAAAGAGACTCTGACGCAGGACTATAGATACCGACCCATCGAACATATGGAGGGAGTGTCGCCTTGAGTTTCGCTCCCTCGATTCTATTGGTAGTATTTGTGACCGTAAAGACGATCGCGTAGGTCGTCTCAGTGTCCGCCTTGGGAGGAATTGGTCCCTTCGAGCCGAACGGATTTGCGTAGTAGAGACCCTGCGCGGTTATCTTCAGATCGCTCGCGATTGCGATCTTCTGAGAGGCAGTGGCCTGGAGATTTTCGGGGACACCTTCTTCCGAGACGCGTTTTCCTGCGGCGTTTACTGTCATAGTGAGAGTGGGATTGCGAACACTTTTGAGCGTGTCGCTCGAGGGCATTTGGAACGCAAACGAAACCGACCCGCGGGCACCCGCAGGAAGACTTGAGAACAATCCCCTTGTGGTCGTTTTGTCCCACAGAACAACGCCGTCGCTCGAGCGATAAAATCCGTCGGGGGAAACAAACGTCGCGCCGTCGATCGTGATGCCCGTGAGGCGCGCGACGATTACAGTATCGGTGATCGCGGTCGAAAGGTTGTTCTGCCAGTTGACAGCGACATTCACGAGAGCGCCGGGTGCAACCACGGCACTCGCACCGACAGGCGCTCTATTGATGGAAATTCCAAGACCCAAAAATGCGCCGGAGATTCTCATACCGAATGGGTTCTCGGCGAGCAGCGTTGTTATCGCTTTGTCCTCTGAATTTTTGCGCGTCCCCGCGCTGAACCGGAAAACGCGCTCGTCCCCGCTGTCACCGACCAGAGTTCCACGAAACGTAACCTCCCGCTTCTGTCCCGGACTAACGTCGCCTAGCTCCCAAAGCGCGCCACCGGCGCGCACCGTCGGCCTCGGATCGACATATTGGTTGACCCCGGGAGCAGCAAACTTGAAACCAAACGGGAAACTTGCGTCAAGAAGTACGTCCTTGACCGGCGCATTTGCATTCGAGGCGACCGTCACGGTGAACTCGACCGGTTGCCCCGAGATCGTCTCAGAGTTGCCCTGTACGGAAAGGGTGATGGGCGAGGTGCTGAGCATGGTCTGGTAATTGGCGGTAGCGACGAATATCGCGCTCGAACCGGCAAGCCGGTATTCGAGATCCGCAGTGATGTCTATTTCCCCGCCCACTCCGGCGAAAACTGCGGAGACGGTTCCCTGACGCCTCCCACCCGGCTCGACTGTTCCCAGAGAAATGCGCTGGCTCGAGAGTTCGGTCGAAAGATCGGCTGGCGAGCGCGTGCCGGAGGGATACGAAATTACGAGTTCAGCAAGCTGGAGAGGTACTTGATTGCGGTTTGTAACGACGACTTGGAGCTGTGTTGGCTCGCCGCCCGTAATTTGAGGAGGACCCGATAAGTCAATGCCGATGTTTGCCGCGGATGCCGGCGAAGAACCGCCTCCCAGCGTAAAGTAGTACGCAAAGAAAAGCA
>Ga0155800_103_pt4 | contig 24642 bp, 28 predicted proteins | sample RifCSPlowO2_01_FD_107454 | JGI IMG/M metagenome (GOLD analysis project Ga0155800, IMG submission 107454) | Candidatus Kaiserbacteria bacterium RIFCSPLOWO2_01_FULL_54_13 | reverse complement strand
AACGCATATGAATGACGATGCAAATACAAATTATCTGACGAAAGAGAAGTTCGATGAGCTAAAGGCAGAGCTCGAACACTTGAAGACCGCGCGACGCCGCGAGATCGCAGAGCAACTCGAGTACGCACGCTCGCTGGGTGATCTTTCAGAAAATGCCGAGTATGAAGAAGCGCGGAATCTGCAGGCGGCGACCGAAGATAGGATCCGCACAATAGAAGGGGAGCTCTCGCGCGCGCGAATCATCGAACACAGCAAGGGGAACGCCGTCTCTTTGGGAAGTACTGTGACTATTCAGAAGCAAGGAGAAAAAGAAGATCACACCTATGAGATCGTCGGGAGCGCGGAGGCAAACATGCAGGAGCACAAAATCTCGCACCTCTCGCCATTGGGCTCTGCTCTGATGGAGAAGAAGAAGGGCGAAATTTTTTCCTTCGAGACCCCGAAGGGTGTGCAGAAGTATAAGATAGTCAATATTAAGTAGTTAGTCGTTTGTGGTGTGCAGTCCGTAGTGGATACTGGGAGACTGCAAATGTGAAGCGTGCAAGGTCTAGGCTCTGAAAGCGCAGCCTATGTACTCCATGGACTCACCGGGGATCGAACCCGGGACTCGGCAATGCGAATGCCGCGTAATACCACTTTACTATGAGCCCGCAAACAAAAGGATAATACGGGAAATCGACGGTCTTGTGAATCGGTCTTTGTCGGGCTGCCCGGAATCGGACCGGGGCTATATCCACCCCATGGATACGTACTACCACTATACGACAGCCCGTAGTTTCCCTAATTTAGCATCCAGTTTCATAATAGGATATAGATCCTTTGCATATACCTCGACAAGCTGAATGCCACTTTGGTCGCATAATCTCCTCTTTTCTTGAATTGAACGATCATATCGGGGACTATCGTGTGCCAACCCGAAGTACTCAATAAATATAGTGGTGGCAATACTCCAGTCGGCTCGATGACCGGTTTTAGGATATGGTGTGTTCCGAAGGTGAGAAATGCGGTTTTCCGTGAGCCAATTATCAATGATTGCTTCTGAAATCGAATCGCATTGATGCCCATCCAGAGCTATCGTTTTCTTACGATTGTACATGCGTTCGCTGTGAGAGCGGTGAGGTGTAAGGCCAGCCACGAGCAATGCATTAGTCCATGAAGCGAACGCTCTGATACACATATACGCAGTTGGGCCGAATTCTCGTTTTGTCGCGGCTCTTCCGAGCTTCCTCGCGACCATTTGCAGTTTTTCAATTAATTCACTGGGTCTGTGAGTTGTACGTACCGCGTTGAAACACGACCTCGAACAATAAGTGAGCTTGATTGGGATATTCTTGTCACATGACTTGTTTGCACAGTATTTTAGACTTCTAATGCGCTTAGGTGTATTTCGATTATTTACTGAGACTGCACAGGAGCGTGAGCAGTAGCTCTTGTGGACCTTGTGAATTTCCGTTCGTTGCCGATAAAAAGTGTTTTCACAATTTGAGTTACCGCAATGAAGTATTTTGCCCAGTAATTTCGCTTGGTATTGGCATGTTCGAGAGCAGTATGGTTTCCAATGCATTCTTTTTGCCTCTCGGATTCTATTGCTTGTCCGAAAAAAACCTTTCCTGCATGAAGTGCACTTTATGTAGACGTCCACTCTTTCATTATATTGCCAATTTCGGGATGATAGGAATTGAAAATGTGCATAAGCGAACCAATTACATTTTTCGGGCCGTCGAGAATCGAACTCGATCTACATCCTCCCGAAGGATGCGTACTACCGGTATACTACGGCCCGTGCCTTGCCCAGCCGAAGCTTCGGCGAAGGCGGATGCACCTTGTAGGATTCGAACCTACGGCCTTTCGAATGCATGCCCAGCACTGAGTGTGCGATACAGGACTTGAACCTGTGACCTCTCCCGTGTGAAGGGAGCGCTCTACCGGCTGAGCTAATCGCACACTCAGTGCTGGGTGAATCCCTGCCTGCCGGCAGGCAGGGAACGCTCTAACCAACTGAGCTAAAGGTGCGCCGTGCGATTATCCCCCAAAAATCGTGCATTCTCAAGGGAGATTCTGTATAATCTCCTCATGGACTTCCGCGTGTTCAGTCTTGGCAGTAACGACGGGCTCGCGCAGGTGATAGCAAAGACGCTCGGGATGCCCTTAGGGCAGGTAAAGTGCAAGTCGTTCTCAGACGGCGAGCAGCATGTGCAGTTTCTCGAGAATCTTCGCGGAAAGCACGTGTACCTCATTCAGTCCACTCCGCCGCCGGCGGAGAATTGGATTCGCCTCTTTCTTGCGATAGACGCTGCGCGTGGCGCTTCTGCAAGCGAGATCACGGCAGTCGTCCCGTACTTCGGCTACGCGCGCCAAGACAGGAAATCCCGCCCGCGCGAGCCCATATCCGCACGCGTGTTCGCTGTCACCATGGAAACGCTTGGTGCCAATCGCTTCCTCACGATGGATCTTCACAACGATGCGATTGGCGGCTACTTCCGTCATGCGATCGTCGACAACCTTCTGGCGCGAAGGGTTTTCATTCCGTTTTTGCGTGAGCGATTCAAGAAGGCGCTCACGTCCGACGACCTTGTCGTAGTTTCTCCCGACGTAGGTGGCGTGGTGCGCGCCCAATCGTATGCCAAACGCCTCATGAAGGAAGCCGAACTCGCCATCATTCACAAGGAGCGCGAGATGCCCAACAAAATAACTCGCATGAAGCTTATTGGCAACGTGGAAGGCAAGATCGCGCTCATCGCGGATGACATGGCCGATACGTGTGGAACACTCGCGACCGCCGCAAAGCTTCTTGAGGAGAATGGCGCGCGAGAGGTCTATGCAGCCACGACGCATGGACTCTTGAGCGGGGATGCTGGAGCGATCCTTGACGGCTCGTCCATCAAGAAACTTTTCATCACTGACACCATATCTACCGACAGGCCGCTTAGTTCGAAGGTGGAGGTTGTCTCTGTTGGTGAGATTTTCGGCAAGGCGATACAGCGCATCGAGGAAGGCGCATCCTTGAGTGCCCTTTTTGAGACCGACTGATTTTTCACCTGCTTATGCGCTAATTCGTACGAATAAGCCCACAGACCATGAAAGACCTCGAGCGCGTACTGAAAGCACTTGCCAACGGAAGACGTTTGGCCATATTGAAGTTTCTTGCTCGGAAGCGCAGAGCGTCGGTAAGCGACATCGCCGAGATAATCAAGTTGTCATTCAGGTCAACGTCGAGGCACCTCTCCGTCCTGAAGAATGCTGGTGTCGTACAGAAGGAGCAGGAGAGCCTCACGGTCTGGCATGAGCTGGCTTCCCCAAAACACGCGCTTGCCGCTAAGGTTCTTGAGCTCTTTTGATCAGCTGATAGGCTAATTCGTACGAATTAGCCTATTAAGAGATACTCAAATGAGCGTCGAACCTCGATCATAAGCTCCCGCCGTCGCCAAGGCTTTGGCGGGCAGGCCGGAAGCTCTATTCGTGTGCTCCCACGAGGAATCGAACCTCGATCATAAGCTCCGGAAGCTTACGTTCTATCCATTAAACTATGGGAGCGTCCTACCGCGCCCGCTCATAATTGCGCGCTTTTCTGATGCGCGCAATGGTGTGGGGTCCATTGAACGACGCGGGGGAGTGTCTAGTCTACGGCAGCCGGTACAAAGCTCAAAGCAGTTTGCCCATCCAGATGATGTCGGTGTATCCCTCGTCGGTTCTCACTGCTTCGCGGCGGCGTCCTTCAATCACGTAGCCTAGTTTTTCGTAGAGTCGCACGGCGCTGTCGTTGGTTTCAAACACCTCGAGTTCGACTCTATGCATTCCACGGTCGCGCGCATGATCCTCCGCGCGCGAGAGGAGCTGTGTGCCGATCCCACGCCCGCGATGTGATGCAAGAACTCCCACGACAATGTACGCAGTTTCTCTGACTCTTTGGAATTTTCCGAATACTATCGTGATGTAGCCTACAAACTTTCCTTCTTCCTCCGCGACAATCGTATGAACGCGTTTTCTGTGCAATATTGCCTTTGCGAGAGCATACAAAAGTGGCTCCTTCCGATCCTTTCCAGTTGCCGCCAAATGCTCTGCTTCGCGCACGATCTTTTTTTGCAGCGTCGCAAGAGCACCAAAATCTCGCCATCCCGCAACTCTAATATCAAACTGTGTGGCGGGAGCGATTGTTGCAGCAGCCGGTATCGTTGATTGCCAATAGCCCATACTATGTGATTTATTCATCATCATACCAATTATGTTCCGTCATGGAAGGGGATAGTGAGAATGGCACGCGAGGAGCGTCTGCTATTATATGCAGATGAGCAACCTCCCGACAACGACGCTCATTGGGATCGCGGTCGTGTTAGTGGTAATCGGGGCGCTTCTTATTGCGTTTGCGCAAAATACGCAGGAGGGGCAGCTGCTTTCGATAACCAACTTCGATGAATGTGCCGCCGCAGGGTACCCAATAATGGAAAGCTATCCCGAACAGTGCGCAACGCCGGACGGACGCACATTCTTCAAGGATCGACAAAACCTTGACGATTCCTCGATGACTTTTAATGGCTGCGCCGTGGCTGGCTGCAGCGGACAGCTTTGTGTTTCTGCCGAAGAAGCCGCTGAAGTCATCACAACCTGCGAATACCGCGCGGAGTACGCCTGCTACCGCGAAGCCTCTTGTGAACCACAAGCCGACGGCATGTGCGGCTGGACACAGACTCTCGAATTACAAAGCTGCCTCGCGAATCCACCGGCGATAGACTCCTCCGAGCCGCAAGTTTTCTAGACGTGATTAGAGGCGGTTTTTTTGCTACCATAGCGCACGAAGGGCCCATGGTATAGCAGTAACACGCGTCCATGGCATGGACGAGTCCGGGGTGCGACTCCCCGTGGGTCCACATGATAGAAACTCCCAAGGAGTCGTGGCGCGATCCGGATATAACAAAACTCACCGATCAACAACTCGGCGAGAAAATCGGATTTTTGACGAAGAGTATCAGAGAATTCGAACAAACCATAAGTGCAAGCGAAAAGATACTTCAGGATGGGCGAGCGCACGAAGCTACTCCAGACGACATTGCCAGAAAAGAGAGGCAATTACAGGAAGACAAAATGAGCTTAATGCTCTATAACGCAAACCTCGAGGCTCTGACAAGGGAATGGAACAGGCGACAGGAGAGCAAAAAAAGGTAACTCCGAATGCTGGCTCAGTAAGAGTCAACCCCACTCAATAGTAGCGGGAGGTTTGTCGGAGATGCGGTAGACGACGGCGCCGACTTCGCGTACTTCGTTGGTGATGCGGCGCGAGACGCGGTCGAGAAATTCGTAGGGGAGTTGTGCCGCGCGCGCGGTAAATCCATTCACGCTCCACACTGCCCAGAGCGCAACCACGTGGCCTAATCCGGCGTCATCGCCTTTCGAGACGGTGTGTTCGGAGAGAGTGATGACGGCGCCCGCCTGCCAAATAGTTTCGTATAGCTTTGCCGCGCGGAGCTCTTCTATATAAATCCCATCCACCGCGCGCGCAGTTTTTAATTTCTCCGCAGTAACTTCTCCCTCAATTCGCACCACGAGGCCCGGTCCGGGGAATGGATGCCGCACGAGGAGGTCTTCGGGAACGCCGAGATCACGCCCGATTCCGCGCGCGGAGTCTTTCACCTGATCCTCAAGCGGCCGGAGTTCCGGCACAGAGAATGAGATGCCTACGTTGTGATGCACCTTGATCTCAGCGACGCGTGCGCCGGTAGCGTGACCTGCGCCGCTCTCTCGCAAATCTGTGTAGAGCGTGCCTTGCGCGATGAAGTCTGCGCCAAACTCTTTTATTTTTTCCTCAAGTACATCTCGATAGACGCTCTGCATCGCGAGCCGCTTCTCGCGCATTGCAACTTTTCCGCGCAACGCATCAAGAAAGAGCGCCGTTGCATCCACGATTTCGAGCTCTATCCATCCGCCAGCTGGCGGACTGCCGAAATATTTTTGTACGTACGCCTCGTCGTCCGGGCGATCAATTCCGCGGATATAAACTCCTCTTATGAACGACTTCGTAAGTCGTTCATTTTTATCAGCGGCTTGTTTGAGGAGATACGCGACGACCGATGAATCTGAGCCTCCTGAAAGCGCGATGAGGACTTTTTTATCAGCAATTTGTTTTTTCAGCTCGGCGATTTTTTGTTCGGCGACATTGTGGGCAGGGAAGCGATCGATAATTCCACAAATCTTAAGAAAATTGTCGTACATGCGCGTGCCCTCGGTAGTCTCAGTCACCTCAGGGTGGAACTGCACGCCCCACAAATGTTTGTATCGTCCGGCTGCGACCGGCGCGTTCTCGGTAGAGCCGAGGACGGTGACAACAGAATCGGGGAGCACGGCATCGCCATGACTATGCAGCACGGGCGTTTTACGCGGTACTCCTTCAAAAAGCGGGTCGCTGCCGACAACGGTGAGGTCGTGCACTCCGAATTCCCGCTTTGAAGACTGCGGTACGCGAGCACCGATGTGCTTTGCCCACATCTGGAAACCGAGACACACGCCCAAGGTCGGGATGCCGAGATCGAAAATATTCTCGTCGAATGGCGGCGGCTCTGTCTCGACCGACGCAGGGCCTCCCGAAAGGATGAGACCGGCGGGCACCGCTTTTTTGACATCGTCTGCGGTTACCGCCGATGGATCGGCGACGACGCAAAATGCGCCGAGCTTGGCCAATTGTTGAACGATGAGGTGATCAAACTGGCTTCCCATCGAAAAGAGCATCACGAATTTCGCGGTTTTCCGCACACGCATCTCCTCGGCTATTTCTTCGAGTGTCTCAGGTGTTGCTTTTTTGAATATCCTGAGCATTTGCAGGCATCATAGCACTTTTAGTTGAGATTTCTAGCCCCTCGACTCTTGTGCTCGCACTGAGCGAGCGTTAGCGAGTCGAAGTGTGGATAACTGGCTTGCAGTGAGGTATAGTGGTATATACTCCTTATTAGTGGGAAATAGTGGGAAACAGTGCATTTTGTATGATGTTCATCCCGCCCCTTTCAGGAGTATGTCAAATCAACACGGCATATGCTGAGTAAAAAAGGAGCGGGATTCATCGGCGAGTACGAGCACAGCCTCGACGAGAAGAAGCGGGTTTCGCTTCCGAAGTCGTTCAGAGCGACCCTCGGGAAGAAAGTCGTCATGACGCGCGGCTTGGACAACTGCCTCTTTGTCTACTCACGGAGCGCATGGGAGAAGGTTGCTGAAAAACTGCAGTCACTCTCGTTTGTGAATCCCGATACGCGCGGCTTCAACCGCTTCATGCTCTCGGGCGCTGCGGAGGTGGAGGTGGACGGGGCAGGGAGGATTCTTATCCCCGAGCACCAGAAAGCGTTCGCCGGACTCAAGAAGAATGTGGTTTTTGCAGGTGTCTCCGATCGGGTGGAGGTATGGGACGCAATTCGGTGGCATTCGTACAAGACTAGGATTGAAAAGCAGGCCGATGCATTAGCAGAAAAGCTCGGCGAGATCGGCGCACTCTAACCCCACGAATTTCTCGAGCTGTCTCTGTGATTGCACGAGGTAGCTGGAGGACCCAATAAAATATGCGCACGCGACATTTCTCCTCCAGCGACCCGGTGCCGTCACCTAAAGGAAGACTGCACCTACCTGTTCTTTTACACGAAGTAGTTACCATGCTTGACGTGCAGCCGGACGACGTCGTCGTCGATGCAACAGTGGGTGGCGCAGGGCATGCCAAAGCTCTTGTGAAGGGGCTCGGGGGAAACGGCCTCTTTGTCGGCTTCGATGCGGATTCCGATGCGATCGAACGTGCACAAAAGGCGCTTGAGAACTCAAGAGCAACTGTCCGCCTGAACTCTGCAAACTTCAGGGACCTTGAACGAGAACTCAGGAAGCAAGGCATTCCAAAAATCACGAAAGCTCTCTTCGATCTAGGGTGGAGCACTTACCAGCTCGACTCCGGAAGAGGATTTTCGTTTATGGCCGACGAGCCGCTCCTCATGACCTATGAGAAGCACGCCGACAAAGAAACGCTCACGGTAGCCGAGATTGTAAACACGTGGAGCGATAAGTCACTCGCAGATGTTATCTTCGGCTTCGGCGAAGAACGCTACGCGCGGCGCATCGCAAAGGCAATCGTTGCGCGGAGGGGGAAGACCCCGTTTGAAACGTCTCGCGATCTCGCAGAAACGATTCGCAGGGCTGTGCCTGCCTCGTATCGTCGAGGACGCATTCATCCGGCGACGCGGACATTCCAAGCATTGAGGATTGCCGTCAATGATGAACTCGATGCCTTGAAGGAGGGACTTTCGGCGGCATGGAAACTTCTTGCACCGGGCGGACGCATTGCGGTTATCTCATTCCACAGCATCGAGGATCGCATCGTGAAGCAGATGTTTGTTGAATGGGAAAAGCAGGGAGAAGGAAAGCGTATCACTCGAAAGCCCGTAGGTCCGACCGCAGAAGAGGTTGCAAAAAATCCCCGCGCCCGCAGCGCAAAACTCAGAGTCATTGAGAAAGTAGTACGTAGAACGTAGTTCGTAGAGAAATGCGAATTGCGCTACTGTGCGCTACTTCCTACGTACTACAAACTACCAACTACGAACTGTTCGTTATGAGAGCTCGCATACAAAAAATCAGCAAGTACGCCCCTTCGATTTTTCAGGGGAGGCTTAACTTTTCTTCTGGTCGCAGAGGTTTTACGCTCACCCTGGAGCATCCAGCGGAGCGGATCACGTTTTGGCTGCTCCTCGGAGCGCTCGGTGTGATTGCTGCCTTATACCTCTATTTGGTCGGTATCTCGATCTTGAATGTCATAGCGAGGAAGAATGCTCTGGAGGAATCTGTCGGCATATCAAGCGCCGTATCACAACTCGAGCGTGATTATTTTGCCGCTACGCAAGGCATCGGTCCTGAGGACGGAACGCGCATCGGTCTCTCTCCCGTTGCGAACACCGTATACATACACCGCCCCGGTAATACGGCTGTAGCACCGCTCTCGAGAGATGAAATATAGAAGTTTGGGGTTTGTCCCGTTAGAGATTCGCGGTGCTTCCTCTGTGGAACGTTCGGTGCGCGTGTGGCGCATTCGGCTGTTTTCAACATACCAGTGCGTATGAGAAAATCTCTAACGGGATTTGTCGGGCGGGTCAGGCTCCTCTCGGCGCTCTTTATACTTGTAGCGGTACTCCTTACGGCCCGTCTATATTTCGTGCAGATCGTAAAGAGCGAGGAGCACCTCAGGAGCGCAGAGGGCCAATATATCGGATTTCCTACTGAAGCAGAGGATCGCTGGGACATATTTTTCAGCAAGAAAGAAGGAGACCTCGTTGCAGCGGCACTCATGCAGGCTGGGTGGCGAATCGCGATCGTACCGAAAGACATTGCTGAGCCGGAGCAGGTCTTCGCGAAGCTTTCGGAGTTTGCTTCTCTCGATCGTGATCGCTTCTTTGCGAGTACTGCCAAAGTCGATGATCCGTACGAAGAGGTTGGCTATCGTGTCTCAGATGCAACGGCAAAGCGGATCCGCGCGCAAAAGCTTCCGGGTGTCGTCCTTGTGCAAGATCAATGGCGCACCTATCCCGGCAGCCCGCTCGCTGCACACACTGTTGGCTTTGTGGGGTATCAGGGCGACAGGAAGGTTGGTGTGTACGGGCTGGAACGCTCTTTTGAGAAAACGCTTGCTAAGAGCTCTTCGAGCTATGTGAATCCGTTTGCCGAGATTTTCACGAATATCGAGGCCGCTCTCTCTCCAGTGCCTGCGGATAATCACGGGAGTCTTATTACTTCGATTGAACCGCAGGTCGAAGCACGCCTAGAAGAAGTTTTGAACTCTGTTGTGAAAACATACACGCCGAAAGTGGCGGCCGGCATCGTAATGAATCCGCGCACGGGAGAAATCATTGCGATGGCAGCGCGTCCCGGTTTCGATCCGAATACCTACGGTACGGTTTCCGACATCTCAGTTTTTAGGAATCCTCTGGTCGAGAGTGTGTACGAGATGGGCTCCATCATGAAACCCTTGACGATTGCCGCAGGGCTCGACGTCGGCGCGATAACTCCCGACTCTACCTATGATGACAAAGGTTGCATCAAAAAGAGCGGGAAAGAATTCTGCAACTATGACAATAAGGCGCGCGGGGTCGTTCCTATACAGGAGATATTGAACCAGTCACTAAATCTCGGCGCCTCGTACGTAGTGGATCGCATAGGGCACAACATCTTCCGTGAGTACGTTCATGCATACGGCCTCGGAGAAAAAACCGGCATCGATCTCCCGAACGAAGGGAAGGGAATGATTCGCACGATCGACCGCGGGTACGACATTGACTACGCCTCCGCCTCCTTCGGTCAGAGTATTGCCGTGACTGCACTTGAAATGATCCGCGGCTTGAGTGCTTTGGCAAACGACGGCGTATTGCCGTCCCCGCACGTAGTGAGAGGGATTCGCCTCGAGAGCGGGATCGTGCGCGAAATTACTCCCGCGCAGGGGCCGCGTGCCTTGAAGAGCGAGACGGTGCAGACAGTAAGCGATATGCTCGTGAAGGTCTTCGACACGGCCCTTCTCGGTGGAGTGCTAAAGCAAGAGCACTACTCGATCGCGGCGAAGACTGGCACCGCGCAGATTGCACTCCCACAAGGCGGCGGCTACTATAAGGATCGATTCCTTCATTCCTTTTTCGGATATTTTCCCGCACATGACCCGCAGTTTATCGTCTTTCTCATCGCCGTTGAGCCACACGGCGCGCAATTCGCCTCCGCTACGCTCGCGCGCCCCTTTCTCGATATAGCGAAGTTCTTGATTAACTATTACAACGTTCCACCCGACAGATGATACTTTGAGGCACTGGCCACAAATTCTCATCTTTTGAGAGCCCTCGGTTCTCAACGCTCGTCCGCCGTCTGGCGGACTCGCTGCTCTCCGATACGGGAAAACTACAGTTTTCCCGGCCCTTTTCGCACGCTGCGGATACCGACTGGGTCTATATCCGCAGCGGATAACCTTTTGTCTTCACAGTCAGGTACAATTCAAGGATGGACTTCATCAAACGCCTTGTTGTTTTCGTATTGACGCTCGAGGCACGGCTTGTCCTTGCGCGCCACAAGCCAAAGATAATCGCGGTGACAGGGAGCGTGGGGAAGACGACGACGAAAGACGCGATTTACACGGCGCTCTCGAACGAGCTCTACGTGCGCAGGAGTGAGAAAAGTTTCAACAGCGAAATCGGCGTGCCCTTGGCGATTCTCGGCCTTGAAAATGCATGGAGAAATCCACTCAAATGGGCGCTCAATATCGTAGACGGACTTTGGCTTCTCATGGGAAGAGAACCATATCCCGCGTGGCTCGTCCTCGAAGTGGGAGCCGATCGTCCGGGTGACATTCGGAGAATCGCGCGGTGGCTCAAGCCTGATATTGCTGTCATCACTGGCGTGCCGGAGATTCCTGTGCATGTGGAATTTTTCCGCTCGCCGGAGGAGCTCGCGCGCGAGAAGCGCGCACTCGCGGAGTACGTGAAGCGCGGTGGCAAACTCATCATAAACGGCGACGATTCACGAATGGTCGAGCTCTGTGCCGAGTATCGGGGAATAATGGTGACGTACGGTTTTGGGAATTCGAACGATTTCTCCGCCTCGCATCAAAGCGTAATCTACGAGAAGGGCTTGCCTGCCGTGACGCATCGTGCGGCGCAGGTAGGGAAGCCTTCAGGAATACGCTTTCGTCTGAATCATGCCGGTTCGTCGCTTCCTGTTTCTATTTTCGGAGCGCTTGGAAGGGCTCGCACGTATGCGGCGCTCGCCGCGTTTGCGGTAGCGGAGGCGGTTGGCGTCGACAGCGTCGCGACAGCTCGCTCGCTTGCGGCGTGGACGCCGCCGCCGGGGAGGATGCGGATTATTCCGGGCGTGAATGGCTCCGCGATTATTGACGACACCTACAACTCCTCTCCGGCGGCGGCCTTGAGCGCACTCGATACCTTGAAAGAAGTCAAAGCTCCGCCAGCTGGCGGACGGCGGATCGCCGTTTTGGGCGATATGCTCGAGCTCGGAAGATACACGAACGAGGCGCACAGAAATGTCGGCACGCGCGCCGCTCTTTGCGCCGACCGGCTCATCACGGTCGGCTTTCGCGCGCGCGGGATGGGTGAGGCCGCGCTCGACGCGGGGATGCCCGAGGGAAACATTCGCGAATACGAAAGGAATGAATCGAGGCGAGTCGGACAGGAGCTCCGAAACGAGCTGCGAGAAGGCGACGTCGTCTTGGTAAAAGGTTCGCAATCGATGCGCATGGAGCGTACCGTGGAAGAAATTATGGCCGAGCCCGAGCGCGCCGTGGAGTTGTTGGTAAGGCAAGAACCGGAATGGCTAATGAGATAGCTTCGAGCTTCTAGCTTTTAGCTTCGAGAATCATTGAATACAGTAGCATTATGTTATAGATTTCAATTGCTGGAAGCTGGTCCCAATAAGCTTCAAGCTATTCAAGCGGCCCCGTCGTCTAGCGGCCTAGGACGTCGCCCTCTCACGGCGAAAACACGGATTCGATTTCCGTCGGGGTCATCGCGTCAAACGCGACTTGTCGCAGTGTGACGCGACGAAGCACGTTCGACGTGCTCACTGTTTGAGTCATGTACTACGTCTATATCCTATATTCTGAAAAGGACCGAGGCCTGTACATCGGATACACAACTAATCTCAAACATCGTCTTCTGGAGCACCAGAATGGGTTGTCCAAGTCTACGAAACATCGTGCTCCCGTTCGTCTCGTGCACTACGAAGCATTTCAAGAGAGTGCAGATGCACGTGCGCGTGAGAAATACTTGAAAAGTGGCCACGGTAGAGAACAGCTAAAGGCGCAACTAAAAAGACTCTTCGCTAAACTCAAATTTACGTAAACCCAGAGATTCCTATGCCCTAAAGGGTCGCGCGATAGTGTAAAATGGTTTGATGGCCCGTGTCATCGTGTCGGGTTCCGTTGCGTACGATCGAATCATGGATTTCGACGGGCTATTTGCTGAGCACTTTGTGCCGGACAAGCTCCACAGCATCAATTTGAGTTTTCAGATCAAGCAGCTCTCGGTGGGCTTTGGCGGCACCGCGGGGAACATCGCGTACAATCTCGCACTTCTCAGCGTGCAGTCGGATATCATTGCAACCGTCGGGGAAGATTTTAGTTCTTACCGCTCGCACATGCTCCTCTCCGGCATAGTGCCCAACTCGATCCGCACACTCGAAGGAGAAATGACATCGTCGGCCTACGTCTTTACCGACAAAGCCGACAATCAGATCGCAGCTTTCCACATGGGTGCGGGAGGCTATTCGTACGATTCGCCGGTCGATACCGAAGGCCGCGATCTCGCGATTGTTGCTCCGGGTTGCATCGAGGATATGAAGAATCTTCCCGAGCTCTATCGCAAGCGCGGATTTTCGTTCCTCTACGACCCCGCGCAGGCACTCACGGCGCTCTCTGGCGAAGACTTGCGTGCAGGAATGACAGGTGCGAAGGTGCTTTTCGGGAGCGATTACGAATTTGGGCTCATGGCGCAAAAGACGGGGTGGATCGAAAACGCCATGCTCGAGCGCGTGCCGACTCTCGTGATCACGCTTGGCGCAGAAGGCGCTCGCGTCGTGACGCGCGAAGGAGAGGTACGCGTGAAAGCGACGCCGGTGAAAGACTCTTCGGATCCGACGGGTGCGGGCGACGCTTTTCGTGCCGGGTTCATTAAGGGAATGCTTACGGGAATGTCGCTCGAAAGTTGTGCGAAGCTCGCGAGCACCGTTGCCGCATATACCGTTGAGGCGTACGGAACGCAGACGCACAAATTCACACTCGACGAGCTCAAAGCGCGGTTTAAGGGCGCATACGGGGAGAGTCTTGCGTTATAAGCATTAAGATTGGATGTTAGGACTTCGTAAGTCCACCGGACTTACGAAGTCCGCCGTGGACGGTTATACTGCCAGAATGCAAGGCGACATCAAAGATCCAAAGCTGGCTTCAGAAGGCAAGCGCTTGATTGATTGGGCGGCGCAGGACATGCCGGTCTTGCTCCAGATTCGCGAGCGTTTTAAGAGGGAGAAACCGCTTAAGGGCAGGCGCGTCGGGGCGTGTCTCCACGTGACCGTGGAGACGGCGAATCTCATGATCACTCTGAAAGAAGGAGGTGCCTCGGTCGCGCTCTGCGCCTCCAATCCGCTTTCTTCGCAAGACGAAGCCGCGGCGGCACTTGTCGGGATTTACGAAATCCCGACATTTGCAATATCGGGGGAAGATAGAAATACTTTTTTCAAGCATATCAAATCTGTTATCGCGACAAAGCCAAACATCACGATGGATGATGGGGCGGATCTCGTCTCGACTATTCATAAGGAACATCCCGAACTTTTGCCGCAGATGATCGGCTCGACGGAGGAAACAACGACGGGTGTGATACGTCTGCGCGCCATGGCGCGCGACGGCGCTCTCAAGATTCCCGTCGTGGCCGTGAACGACGCGAAAACTAAAAATCTTTTCGACAACCGCTACGGCACAGGCCAGTCCACGCTCGAAGCAATCATCCGCGCGACCGACATGTTGGTCGCAGGGCGCACGTTTGTCATTGCCGGCTACGGTTGGTGCGGGAAGGGCTTGGCTATGCGTGCGCGGGGGATGGGAGCAAATATCGTTATCACGGAGGTTGACGCGGTAAAAGCGCTCGAAGCTGCGATGGACGGCTTTCGCGTGATGCCGATGGATGAAGCTGCGCCACTGGGCGACCTCTTCTGTACGGTGACCGGGAACGTCAACGTTATCCGAGGCGAGCATTTCAAGGTGATGAAAGACGGAGCGTTCGTCTGCAACGCGGGGCACTTTGATGTTGAAGTAAGCATCAAAGATCTCGAGAAACTTGGCGCCGCCCAGAGGGCTCTGCCCGGCGGGGGTGGGAAGCCGAAGCGGGTTCGTGAACATGTAGACGAATATGTGATCGGAAAGAAGAAAATCTATCTTCTCTCGGAAGGCCGCCTTGTCAACCTCGCGGCTGCCGAAGGGCACCCGGCGAGCGTGATGGACATGAGTTTTTCCACACAAGCGCTCGCAGCCGAGTGGCTGGTCAAACAAAAAAAGAAACTCGCGCCTGCGGTGTACGACGTTTCAGAGAAAATAGAAGAAACGGTCGCATCGCTCAAGCTCGCTTCGATGGGCATCTCGATCGACGAGCTTTCTGCCGAGCAGAAAAAATACCTGAGCTCATGGCAAGAGGGAACATAAGAATAGGTTCTAGGTTCTAGGTGCTAGGGGCTAGAGGATCGGGAGATGCATGAGGAACAAAACACAAATTCGGCAAGCATATGTCGTTGAGATAACGACACCGAAGAAGTATGTGCTGAACGGTCTGTGGTTCGGCCCGCGCAAGGCTAAGAACCTCATCGTTTTCATACACGGTCTTACCGCCTCTGCGTTCAGCATGAAGCGCATGGTTGCGACGCTTGTGGGCTCGGACACGGCCGTGATGACGTTCAACAACCGCGGGTTCGAGAAAATAACTGAGATAAAGAGGAGGAAAGGCCGAAAAACGGAGTGGGTGCTCGCAGGTGCGACGCACGAGGTTTTCACTGAATGCGCAGACGACATTCAGGGAGCGGTGAACTTCGCGCGTCGGGCGGGTGCAAAAAGTATTTACCTTGCAGGGCATTCCACAGGTTGCCAGAAAGCGTTTTACTGGGCGGGGAGATATGGTGCGCGTGGCGTGAGAGGGATAATTCTTTTTGGTCCTCTGAGCGACTACGCGAGCGCGCTCAAAGAGTTTCCCAAAAACAAGCTCAAGCGAGCAGTCGCGCACGCGCGTCTTTTGGTCCGCAAAGGAAAGCCACACGAGTTCATGCCGAAGGAATTGGGACCGTGGTTCGTATGCGATGCGCAACGGTTCCTAAGTCTCTACACTCCCGACAGCGTTGAAGAAATCTTTACATATGCGCAAGCCAAGAAGACTCCTCGTTTGCTAAAGAAAGTACGGATATCGACACTTGTTCTTCTTGCCGGAGCCGATGAGCACGGAGATAGACCAGCAAAAGAGATTGCGGCGTGGTTCGAGAAGAATACCCGCAAAGGCCGTGTCGTTATTATTCCGCGCGTCAAGCACAGCTTTCGCGGGGGAGAGAAGGTTGTTGCTCGGGAAATTCGCCGGTTTATCAAGGGATAAATTGTGCTAGACTGCCGGCCATGGAACAGGGAATTCACGTCGCGCTTTCGGCTGAAAAACTGGGGGAGTTCTTGGGGCTTCCCATCACTAATACCCTCATCACGAGCTGGATCGTTGTCGCGCTCCTTGTCGCGATAGCGCTTATCATGGGCAGCAGATTGAAGATGATACCGGGCAGGTTCCAGACTGTTCTTGAGTGGATGTTTGGCTTTGTCTACGATTACGTTGCTCAAACGCTTGGAGGGAGGGAAATGGCGCGGCGATTCTTTCCGCTCATCATCACCATCTTCATTTTCATCTTTACTTCAAACATGCTCGAGTTCACTCCGGGCATCGGCTCCGTTGGCTTCTTCTCGTATGAGGAGGGAGAATTTCTTCCGCTTTTCCGAAGCGTTAACACCGATCTCAATGTCACACTCGCGCTTGCTGCGATATCGTTCATCGTGATCGAGACGACGGGCGTCGTCGTCTTGGGCCTGCGGAAGTACGCGGGAAAGTTTTTCAATTTCCATTCGCCCATTGGATTTATCGTCGGCATCATCGACCTTTTCTCGGAGATGGCGCGGCTAATCTCGTTCTCCTTCCGTCTTTTCGGCAACGTCTTTGCAGGCGAAGTATTGATTCTCGTTGCCACATACTTCGCGCCCTACCTGGCACCCGTGCCTCTCATGATGTTTGAGGTTTTCGTCGGTTTCATTCAGGCCGCCATTTTCGCCATCCTGACGCTCTTTTTTATCAAGATTGCCATCATGGAACCCGCACATTGAAGACCGCGTTTTGCATGATATTATGGTGCAGTCGAAATCGAATTTACTAAAACCTAATCCCTAAAACCCAACACCTAATTCATATGGACGTAGAAGCTGCAAAAATCATCGGGATGGCCTTGGCGGTAGGCCTCGGCATGATCGGGCCGGGCATCGGCGTAGGTATCGTCGCCTCGAAGGCACTTGAAGCGATTGGGAGGAATCCTGAAGCCGCAGGACAAATTCAGCCACTCATGTTCGTCGGCATTGCATTCTCTGAAGCACTTGCCATTTTCGCCCTCGTTATTGGCTTCATTCTCAAATACACCTAGTCGTTCGGCGAAACATGCGTTTCCGGAGTCGCATATTTTTCTGCTGAAAAATTGCTCCCGCTCGGCCCGAGGCCTCCGCAAAGATTCCGAAGAACGCACGTTCCGCCTCTCTTTCCAACATGTCAGAATTATTCGCAACCTTCGGCGTCAATTGGAAACTTCTCTTAGTGCAGGTGGTCAATTTCGGTTTGCTTCTTACCGTTCTTACATATTTTCTCTACAAGCCCGTCTTGAAGATCATCGATGAACGGCGCGAGAAGGTTGCCGAAGGCGTGCGCACTGCCGAGGCCGCGGCGCGAAAGCTTGAAGAAGCAAAAGGGAAGGGCGAATCAATAGTGGGCAAGGCAAGTCGTGAGGCGGAGGGAATCGTGGCAGTCGCGCGCTCACGAGCGGACGAGCGCGCGGATGAAATCTTGCGAACTGCAGAATCGCAAGCCCAGGGGTTTCTCAAAGATGCCCGAGAGCGCGCGGAGGAGGCAAAGCGGCAAGCGCTTAAGGAAAGTGAACGGGAGATCGCGCGCGCGGCGATGCTTGCGGCCGAGAAAATTCTGCGTGAGAAGACGTCTTGAAATATGCATTTGAATTACTACGTTCTACGCTCTACGAACTACTGACTATGCAGGATGCTTACGCACGGGCACTCTGGAGAGTGATTCAAGAAGGGAAATTGCCCAAAGAGGCGGTCGCGAAGCTCCGCGCGACGCTCGAGCGACACGGGCGGGCACGCCTCCTGCCGCGCGTTGCGCGCGCGTTTGCGCGCATAGCAGCCCGGGAGAGTAGTAAGAATGCTGTCACGTTGACTATCGCGCAAAAGAAGGACGAGCGCATGGCACACAAAGAAATCAAGGAATTTTTGAGAGACATGGATGTCTCCCCAGAGGATGTTGAAGTGAAAACGGATGTCAATCTCGTCGGCGGATGGAGGCTCGAGGGGAGAGAACATCTAATCGACGCTAGTTTTAAGAAATACTTGCTTGATTTGTTTGAACGAGTTACGACAAACATCTCTGCCCCGACCTTGCGTCGGGGCCCCGACCCGAAGGCGTCGGGGTATAATCGGGTGACCACATAAGTATGAGTAACCCCGTCGTAGAGAAGATCGTCAAAGAGATAGAGAAGTATGCTCCGAAAGCGGTGAGTGAGCACGTTGGCATCGTCACAGCTGTGGGCGACGGGGTCGTTGCAATCGACGGCCTCGGCAAGGCGGTGATGAGCGAGATTATTCTTTTCGAGGAGGGGAAAGGGAAGCCGCTCGCGAAATCGATGGAAGCACATGGTGAGCTGTACGGCGTCATTTTGAACCTTGAAGAAGACGGCGTGCGCGCGGCGATCTTGGGCGATACCGCGCGAGTCGAAGAGGGAATGACGGTGAAATCCACGGGCCGCGTCCTCTCCGTGCCTTCTGGAGAGGAGCTCTTGGGTCGCGTGGTTAATACGCTCGGCGAGCCCATCGACGGGAAGGGCCTCTTCAAGAAAACGACCCTCATGACTGTGGAGCGGCAGGCCTCCGGCGTCATCGACCGTCGCTCGGTATCGGTCCCCGTGCAGACCGGCATTAAAGCGATCGATGCCATGATTCCGATCGGACGCGGCCAGCGCGAACTCATCATCGGCGATCGCTCGACCGGCAAAACAACCATCGCAATCGACACCATCATTAGTCAGAGGAACGAGCCAAAAGAAACTCGCCCCGTCTGTATCTATGTCGCAGTCGGTCAGAAGGAATCCAAAACCGCGCGCATCGTGGAGCAGCTGCGGCAGGCACGAGCGCTCGAGTACACGATTGTCGTGGATGCTCCGGCTTCTGCTCCCGCCGCGCTTCAATATCTAGCGCCGTTTGCGGGGGCCGCTATCGGAGAATATTTCATGGATCGCGGAAAGGACGTTGTCGTTATCTATGACGATCTTTCGAAGCAAGCCGTTGCTTATCGCCAGCTCTCTTTGCTACTGCGCCGCCCGCCGGGACGCGAGGCGTACCCGGGTGATATTTTCTACCTGCACTCGCGCCTCTTGGAGCGCGCCGCGTGCCTTTCGAAGGAGAAGGGCGGAGGCTCTCTTACGGCGCTCCCGATCGTCGAAACGCAGGATGGCGACGTCACCGGCTACATCCCAACCAACGTCATTTCAATCACCGACGGGCAGATTTTTCTCGTCTCCGAACTTTTCAACAAGGGCATTCGGCCGGCGATCGATGTGGGCATCTCCGTATCGCGAGTAGGTTCTGCGGCGCAGAAAAAGGCGATGAAGGCGGTCGCGGGAGGCTTGAAGCTCGAACTCGCTCAATTCCGTGAGCTCGAGGCGTTCATGCAATTCGCGCAAGATCTCGACAAGGCGACCGCGGATCGCATCGCCTCCGGACAGCGCATGGTGGAAGTCTTGAAACAGAAGAACGGCGCGCCAATCGCGATGGAGATGCAGGTCGCGATTCTTTACGCGGCGGGACAGAAGTTTTTCGCCGACGTGCCGGTCGCGAAAGTCCCCGCTGTGGAGGCGCAGCTCGCGGAATTCTTCGACGCACAGCAGGCAAAAACGCTCGCAGAGATTAAGAAGAGCGGGGAACTTACTGATGCAACCAAAAAAGCTTTGAATAAGGCGCTCGAAGAATTCCGCCTCGCGCATCCCGAACTTTTTGCCGGTAAGTAAATTATGGATGTCGGACATCCATATATGGAAGTCGGACATCGATAACATTGATAATGCATGGCCAATCTCAAAAGCATAAAGACCAAAATAGTTTCGTACAAAAAGACGGGGACGGTGACTCACGCAATGGAAGCCGTCTCGGCCGTGAAGATGCGCAAATCGCAGGAGCGCGCACTTTCGGGCCGCGCGTACGCCGCCGCAGCGCTCTCCGTACTTAAGCGGCTCGCGGGGACGGCAGACGCCGAGCGTCACGCGCTCGTGCGCGATCAAAAAGGGAGGACGTGCTTTGTTGTCGTCACGAGTGATAAGGGCTTGGCAGGCTCCCTCAACAGCGCCGTCATCCGCCGCGTGGAAGAGGAAATTCACTCGCGCGGTCTTCCCAAGAATGACATTGTTATGATTGCTGTAGGAAGGCGTGGCGGGGACTATTTTGCCTCGCGCGGCTACGATGTGCGTGTAAAGCATGAAAACGTTGCCGATGGCGTCTCAGAGGAAGAGATTCGGACGGTGACCGACAAGATCCTCGAGTGGCACGCCTCAGGTGACATCGGGACGTGCGTCGTCGCGTACCAGAATTTTCTCTCAACCTTCGAGCAGGAAGCGGGCGTGCGGCAGATCGTGCCGATAACCACGGAAATGGTGGCGGAGATGGTGAAGCACATTAGGCCAGTGAAAGGCAAGTATGCTCCACAGGCAAGTGAAACTGAGAAAGGGCCCGATGTCTACACGATTGAGCCTGATCCCGACGAGGTATTTCGCGTGCTTCTCCCGAAGCTCCTCAACATCGCGATTTTTCATGCGATGCTCGAATCGAAAGCATCCGAGCACTCGGCGCGCATGGTTGCGATGAAGAATGCGACCGACAAAGCAAAAGAAATGGCGCAGGATCTCACGCGCACCTTCAACAAAGTCCGCCAAGCCGCCATCACGCGCGAAGTCTCCGAAATCACCTCCGGCATCGAGGCGATGCGATAGCACACTTTATGATATAGTAACATCATGATTCTTGATGAAGTCAAAAAAAGGGCCGTTCCTATACTTAAGAACGCGCACGTGAAGCGGGCGTCGGTGTTCGGTTCGGTTGCGCGGAATGAGATGGATGCTCGCGACGTGGATCTACTCGTTGAGATGGAACGTCCCTATGGCCTTTTCAAATTTCTGACCCTGAAGATAGATCTCGAAGATGCGCTTGGGAGAGGAGTCGACCTTGTAGAGTACTCGATGATAAAACCTGGCATTCGAGAGCACGCACTGCGCGATGCTGTGCAAATCGTATGATCCGCGCGCCGCGCGATCCTAACGTGTATTTGAAGGACATTTTGCAGGCCATTGCGAGTATCGAAACGTACACAGAAGGAATGTCGTTCGAAGACTTTGCCGAAGATCGTAAAACACAAGATGCAGTCGTGCGCAATCTCGAAGTTATCGGCGAAGCGGCGAAGCGAATTCCCGACGATGTTCGCACTGCTCATCCGAAGATAGCCTGGCGTCCAGCGGCGGCCATGCGCGATTTTCTTATTCACGATTATCCCGAGGTGGACGTGCAAGCTGTTTGGGACACCATCAAGACAGATATCCTGTCATTTAAGGCAGCTGTACAGGAACTCTATGATAAGAGGAACTAATCAAGCCGCCATCACGCGCGAAGTTTCCGAAATCACCTCCGGCATCGAGGCGATGAAATAGTCATGACGAATCTTGAAAGACTCTCGAAGATTAATCAGGCAGAAAGAGCTGCTCAAAAGTCAGCACTTGACAGTCTAACGCGTAACGTCAGGGAAAATGCGAAAATTAGCGATGAACTTGACTTAAACACCAAAGGTGCCGTCCTCGAAGCACTCAATGTATCAATCGATGATTTTGTTAGTGACATTTTCGATCGGAGCTCTTACTACGAAGGCATGACACTTGGTCAACAGGTGCGGAATTTTTTGGTGCGTAGGATCGAGGACTATGTATTGAAAGAGACAGAAGACAAAGACCAGAAGGAGGCGCTCTTTAGGTTCATGAGAGATATTGCTACTGTGGGTTGACAGTAATTGAGTTTTCTAAACATGCGCGAGCTCTTGATTGCGACGAGGAATAAGGGTAAGTGGCCGGAGATCGTGGCAGGGCTCGCAGGCATGCCGTTTCAGATTGTGAGTCCCGATCAGGCAGGTATCCCGGCGGACTTCGCAGCCGAAGAGATTGCAAGCACGTTTGAGGGCAACGCTCTCATTAAGGCTTTCACGTTTGGAAAACGCAGCGGCAAGCTCACACTTGCCGAAGATGCCGGACTCGAGGTAGATACGCTAGGGGGGCGGCCGGGCATTATGTCGGCGCGCTACGCCGAAGGAAGCGATGAAGATCGCTACCGGAAATTACTCTCCGAGCTCTCGGGAATACCGTACGCGGAGCGAGGAGCGCAGTTCCGCGCGGTCGTTGCAATCTTCGATCCCGAGCGAGGCGACAAGATCCGCACGTGCGAGGGAATAGTGCAAGGCCACATCGTTGATGAGCCGAGAGGCTCCAACGGCTTCGGGTATGACCCGATTTTTTTCAGCGACGAGCTTGGCAAAACTGGCGGAGAGATGACACTCACGGAGAAAAGCAGAGTAAGCCACCGTGGCCGTGCACTCGCAAAAGCTCGTGAAATTCTCCTTGCCCAGTTTGTATAATTTCGGCTTGCCGAAGGCGACTACTGAGAATTCGAAACGAAGTTTTAAAATCTTTACTGCGTTGTCGATCGTATTGTCTCACTGACGGCAAAAAACATTAGCCGAAATTTAACAACTGGGCTTGCTGAATTTGCTTGAGTTGGTATCATTCCGGCATCTTTTATGGCAAAAGGTTTTGTCACGCAGATCATCGGACCGGTCGTGGACGTGCGATTCGATGCGGGTTTGCCGCCCATCAAGAATGCGCTTGAAATCTCTTTAAGGTCCGACCTTAAGGGCTCCCAAGGTCGGACCTTGGTGCTTGAGGTTGTTCAACATCTGGGATTGAACCGCGCGCGCTGCATCGCGATGCAGGACACCGCGGGCCTCTCGCGCGAGGTGGAAGTGATCGACACCGGTGCTTCAATCTCCGTTCCCGTCGGTAAGTCAGCACTCGGGAGGATGTTCAATGTGGTTGGTGAGCCGATTGACGGCAAGGAAGCTCCCAAAGGCGCGAAGCGACTCCCGATCCATCAAGATCCACCAAAATTCGTGCGTCAGAGTACTAAGGCGGAGGTCTTTGAAACTGGCATCAAAGCAATTGACCTTTTGGCTCCCTTCATCAAGGGCGGAAAGGTGGGTCTCTTTGGCGGCGCGGGCGTGGGGAAAACCGTTCTAATTCAGGAGCTTATCAACAACGTTGCGACCGAACATGGTGGCTACTCGGTATTTGCGGGAGTGGGCGAGCGCGTGCGCGAGGGAAACGATCTTTACAATGAGATGAAGGAGTCCGGCGTCTTGGAGAAAACCGCGCTCGTCTTCGGGCAGATGAACGAGGTTCCCGGCGCACGCGCACGTGTGGCGCTCTCGGGTCTTACGATGGCGGAAGCCTTCCGCGATGAAGGCGGCAAGGACGTACTCTTTTTCATGGACAACGTGTTCCGCTTCGTGCAGGCTGGCTCCGAGGTTTCTTCGCTCCTCGGCCGCGTGCCCTCGGCCGTGGGCTACCAGCCCACGCTCGCGGAAGAAATGGGACTCTTGCAAGAGCGCATCACCTCGACGACCGAAGGCTCAATCACCTCAGTGCAAGCCATCTATGTGCCGGCCGACGACCTCACTGATCCAGCGCCTGCAACGACCTTCTCGCATCTCGATTCGACCATCGTGCTTTCGCGACAGCTCGCATCACTCGGCATTTATCCTGCGATAGATCCACTCGATTCTGGCTCAACGGCTCTCACGCCGGAAATCGTCGGTGAAGAACACTATCGTGTCGCGAACGAAACGCGACGTGTTCTCCAACGCTACAAAGATTTGCAGGACATCATCGCGATTCTCGGCATCGAAGAACTTTCAGAAGAAGACAAACGGCTCGTATATCGTGCGCGCAAGATCCAGCGATTTCTCTCGCAGCCATTCTCCGTGGCCGAAACGTTCACTGGCGCGAAGGGGAAATACGTGCCGCTCCAGGAAACAGTGCGCGGATTTGCAGAGATTTTGGACGGAAAGCACGATGTGCTGAACGAGCAGGCGTTTTATATGAAAGGATCGATTGCAGAAGTGCAATCGTAATTTTTAATTTCCAATTATCAATTTTCAAATAATTTTCAATGTTCCAATTTGGAGTTCATCTATTTGAGCATTCATTGGAAATTGGAAATTGAGAATTGAAAATTTGAGCTATGGCTTCCACCTTCCACCTCGTCATCGCATCTGTTGGCGAAACGCGCTTCGATGGCCCCGCAGTCTCGGCAACACTTCCCGGCTCCGACGGTGAACTTACCGTACTTGCGCACCACGAGCCGTTCGTAACGACACTGAAAGCGGGATCGATTATCGTTAGAGAAACGGCAGGCGAGCCGAGAACATTTCCCGTCGAAAGCGGCGTCTTGGAAGTATCCGAAAACCGCGCAGTTGTTCTTCTGTAGTGTGCCTCCTGGGGGGTTTTCAACAAATTTGATCCGGGGTAAGTGATACACGAGCTATACTTGATCAATGCAAATGCGCATGGCGCTAGCTATTGGCTTTATCGCAGCTGCTATGGCTTCGACGGTGTTTGCTGCAATTCCCATGAGCGACGCTGTGCTCGCGAAATTTGCCGAGCAGGAGAGACATTACCAGCTGCCTGAGGGAATCATGGCAAAAATAGCCAGGATTGAAAGCG
>Ga0155800_128_pt2 | contig 25584 bp, 27 predicted proteins | sample RifCSPlowO2_01_FD_107454 | JGI IMG/M metagenome (GOLD analysis project Ga0155800, IMG submission 107454) | Candidatus Kaiserbacteria bacterium RIFCSPLOWO2_01_FULL_54_13 | reverse complement strand
GCCGCGATACCTGAGTACACGTAGCCGAATCCCCACCTGCCGGCGCGCACAATTGAGCGATGTAGTGCCCACGCTCGATATCGTACGGCGAAGGAGGAACGTCTTCGCCAGCGTCCCACAAGCCATTCGCATCGACGTCCCCAAAAAGATCGTAAGTTCGAGTACTTAAGGAATTAAAATATGCCCCGTATGCTATCTCAAACGTGCCTGTCTCAAATTGGCGCACCGATATACCGTACACCTGAGCCTGTCTCACCGAGAGTGCGATATCGTACGCAAGGTTTTCAAGGAGAATCCTACCGCCGAAGTGACGGTTGTTCGCGAGCATGAGCCCTGTAACAAGAACAAGGATGGCCGTTACTACTAGGAGCTCCATCAAGGTAAACCCCTTGCCACTTTTCAAAAAAAAGTGGTAAGGGGTGTAATTCCGTACATGTTTGTGAACCATATGATGAACGTCGCCAATATGAGAAACTGCCCGAATGGAATCTCGCTCTTCATTGTATACCCCTTACCTGCTTTTACATTGAAGACGGTGTGCAAAAAGTGATAGCGGGCTGATATCCGTTTCCAAAGAGATGACGAAAAAAACAAAAGCGGGGCGCTCACGATCGCCCCGAGAATGAACGCGAGAAAGAGCGCCGCAAGTCCTCCCTCAAGACCCAAGAGCCATCCCATTGTGAGCGCGAGCTTTACGTCTCCTAATCCCATCCACACGCCGCGAGAAACAAACCACATGGCAAAGAGCGGGAGAGCCGTAGCGGGACCGGCAGAGAGCACCAAGAGGACGCTCTCGCCAAATCCTCCAGCCGCAGCCGAAACGAGTGAAATAACGAGTGCAAGTCCTCCGGCAACGTACACCCAGAGGTCGGGGATGAGAGTGTGTCGAAGATCGTACACGGCAATTGCAATGAGGAGAGCGGCAACGGGGAGCGCCAGAACCCGAAGGTAGAGTGATACGGGTGCAATCCCTATAAGTGCAAAGACAAGCGCAACCACAGTCTCCACCAAAATATACTGTATCGATATCCAGGCTCCGCAGAAGCGACAGCGGCCGCGCAGAGCAACCCACGACAAAACGGGGACAAGATCGTACCACGGGATCGTCCTTTCGCACGATTCACACGTGCTCCGCCCGGTAAGGGCTCTCTTTCCCCAGCGGAGAATTAGAACATTGAGAAAGCTTCCGACGATAAGCCCGAAGAGACCGAAGGCGATCGGAACAAGCATTCAACGCATTATACCCTCGGCTTACTGGGAGACGCAGTATACCGCTTCGTTGGCAGCTCCGGCATTCGCATTGCAGTTAGTTGCGCTGCCGTTGATATTTATCGCTTGATTCGCATCGTTGTCATTTATCAAGATGCCCGTCTGGCCCGTCATCTCTAGGATCGCGCCGAGGTAATACCCCGAACCACTTCCTGTCTGTATGTATCCATACGCATTCGTGCCCCCGCTCGGGTCTGTGGGGACAACAGAGATGTACGTAGGTGCCAAAGACGAAACTGCCGCCGGATAGCCTGTCGTGGGATTCGCATCGTAGTAGAGCTCTAGCGCGAGCTGAAGCTGCTTAAGATCGGCCACACGGCGTGCGTCTCTCCCCTTCTTCCTCGCGCTATTAAGTGAAGCCAAGACGACCGACGAAAGAATGCCGATGATCGCAATGACCACTAGTAACTCGATGAGGGTAAAACCCCTGGTGCTTTTCATAGGAATCATTATATCCCAGCGTCGCAGGATAAGAAGGAGGGTGTGGATAAGGCTTTTCTTAGAGAGCGGAGTGAGTTTAGAAAAGCCTAACCCGCCTAAATTTTGCTTGGCAAAATTTTGCGCGGGTAAGCAAAATATGCTCGCTTTGCTCGTTATTTTCCTAAAATCCCGAGGCGATGTTGTATATCGGGAGGAGCACAGCAGCAAGGAGTGTCGCGACGCCAACGGCGAGGACAACTATCATGAAAGGCTCAATCAAGCCGACGAGAGTATCAACTGCATTGTTGACTTCACGGCGATAATAACGCGCCATCGTATCAAGAATGTGTCCCATGCTGCCGGTTTCCTCCCCGATCTTGAGCATGGCTACAACGATGCCAGGAATTTCCGGATGCTTTCGAAAAGCCTCGGATAAAGGCAGGCCTCCTTTCACATCGGATGCCGCAGCGCCCAGAACTTTTTCATAGACAGCATCTCCAACGACCGAGCTCGTTACCTCAAGACCGCGCAAGATCTGCACGCCACTCTTGAGCATCGTTGAAAGGTTGTCTGAAATGCGAGAGAGGAAGAGCTTCTTGTAGATGCCGCCAATCGCGGGAATTTGCATGCGCGCACGACTGAACATTTCGCGTCCCCCAGGGGTGGCAGAGAATCGATAGAGGACTACCCCGGCAACAACCAAAAGTATTCCGAGAAGAAGAATGTAGCGAACGAGAAAGTTGCTAACTCCTATGACGACTCTTGTGTAAATCGGTATACCCTGTCCAACTTCCGCAAGCATGACAGCGAGATTTGGTATGACCAAGGTCATCATGAGTCCCATGACTACGACAAATGTGAGTAAGATGAAGGCCGGATAAATGAGGGCATTGTGAGCCTTTTGTGTAATCTCATAGTTGCGATCCAGATAATCGGCGAGGAAGGCGAATGTTTCATCGAGCTTTCCGGACTCTTCGCCGGCACGCACCATGTTGACGTAAAAAGTAGAGAAGACATCGGGGTGTCGAGAGAGCGCAGAAGAGATCGTTGCGCCACTCTGAATATCATTCGCGACTGCTGAGAGCTTCTCCGCGAGAGCTGGAGTACGCGCTTCCACGGCAAGGAGACGGAACGCGCGCAGCGCAGAGACCTGCGCTTCGAAGAGTGTCGTAATCTGGCGGGAGATCATCACGATGTCGGCATTCGTGACACGATCAAAGAAAGCGATGCGGCTCCATGGGGAGATTTTCGCCTCCACTGGATCAATCGCCGAGATTACGAGGCCCCGTCGCTGTAAAGCGGTAATCGCAACATCGATATTGACCGCGTCTATGGTACCTGCCCGTTCGGCTCCTTCGGCGTCAACTGCGCGGTACGTGAAGAGGCTCATGGTGAGTATGTAGAACGTAGAACGTAGAACGTAGGGAAAGGCGAAGGGATGTTTTGCATGGAATTTGTATTAACTACAAACTACGTACTACGTACTACGATCTACGTTCTAAAGTAATTTCTGCAACACATTCGGATTGAGAGAGTACTGATACGCACTCTCGACCGTGATTTCTCCGCGCGAGACCAGTTCCGCAAGTGAGTGATTCATGTCGATCATCCCTTCGGTCGAGCTAGTTTCGATGACAGTCGGAATCTCGTGCGTGCGTTTCTCTCGGACGAGGTTAGCAACAGCTTTGTTGTTGATGAGAAGTTCGTACGCGGGGATAAGACCGCCTGAAATGCGCGGTATCAGTCGCTGGCTGAAAATTCCCGCCAAAGAAGCTGCAAGCTGGAGGCGTATTTGATCCTGTTGCGAGGCTGGGAAGGTGTCGATGATGCGGTCGATAGTCTGCGCAGCATTGTTTGTGTGAAGCGTAGAAAACACAAGGTGGCCGGTTTCTGCGGCGGTTACCGCGGCAGCCATTGTCTCAGGCCCGCGCATCTCTCCGACAAGAAGCACATCAATGTCCTGCCTGAAGGCGGACTGAAGCGCTGCAGGAAAATCTTTCGTGTCTATGCGCACCTCGCGCTGGTGAATCAGCGACTGTTTCGGTTCGTAGACGTATTCGATGGGGTCTTCGATCGTGACGATGTGCTCCATCCTCTCGGTATTGATAAGCTCGATCAAGGCGGCGAGAGTTGTCGTCTTCCCCTGACCAACAGGCCCCACGACGAGAAAGAACCCTTGGGATTTGCGGGCAAACGTGGTCAGGATGTCCGGAAGATTCAACTCTTGAAGGTTGCGGATAATCTTGGGAATGAGTCTGAGCGCTATCGCTATCGAGCCGCGCTGAAAGAATGCATTCCCGCGGAAGCGTATTTTCTCTTCGCCCTCGAAAGCAAAGTCAACTTCCTGCTCGCTCGCGAAGCGCTTCTCTTGCTCGGGAGTAAGAAGTGCCTTCAGGAAGCCGAGCGTATCCTCTGAAGTAAGCGGCGGCTCCTTGAGCATCGGCGCGAGAGACCCCGCAACGCGAATTGTGGGGTGTGCTCCCACCGAGAAATGCAAATCGCTTCCTCCCTCGTGAGAGAGAACGTTTATGTACTTCTTGAGTGTAGCGGCATAGTCCATATGTTGTATTGTAGCGCGTTTTTACGCCGGAGAAGTCTTTTTCTTCTTCGCTATCTCCTCTTCCACAACACCGACAACCTCCGAGGGTATCATGCTCGCCTTTACGATGTAGCGGTCGACGCCCATAGACTCCGCTTTCACTCTCTCTGCATCGTTGCTTTGATTGGTGAGTGCGATAAGCGCCACGCGCGGAGCAAGGTGGTCACTCACCAACGCTTGGAGAAACGCAAATCCGTCCTGCTCTGGCATGAGAAGGTCAAACACAATCGCGTCAGCTGCAAATCCGCCGCGTAGAGCCGTGAGCGCGTCTGCCGCCGAGAGACACAATTGCACAGTGTAACCCGCCCCCGTGAACTTCATGCCGTACATATCGGCAAGAAACTTGTCGTCGTCCACAAAAAGCACGTTGCCTTTGGATGTATCGATCATCATATTGCCTCTTCTTTAATCTCCTCTTCCGCCTTTTTCGAAGGAGCAACCTTCTCTTTCTCATCATCGCCAGCGAGGAGAAGGCTCGAGAGAGTGTTCACCTCTGAATACGGAATGAGTTTCTGGAACGCTTTCAGCATTGCGTCCTCCTGCATCGTGAGCATGCCCTGCTTGCGACCTGCTTCCCAGAGGCGCGATTCGACAGGATCTTCGAGAATAATGCGCTCCACATCCGACGTCATTTCCAGCACCTCAAACACAGCCAAGCGACCGCGCATGCCCGTGGGTGAGGTTGGCGTGCGCGTGGGCTCCCACACCTTCTGCGGAATCTTGAAGCGGTGCTTTGCGGCTAGCGATGAGAGTTGGGTTTCGATCGCTTTCCGGTCGCTTGCCGAAAGATCCACTTCCTGCCCGCTCCCTTCAGCAAGTGTGCGCACGAGCCTCTGCGCGATCGAAAGAATGAGAACCGGCGGGATCAAGTACGGCTCCACTCCCATATCGATGAGACGCGGTATGGTGCCTACAGCGTCATTCGTGTGAATCGTGGAAAGCACGAGATGCCCCGTGAGCGCCGCCTGAACAGCCAACTTTGCCGTCTCCGAGTCGCGGATCTCACCCACCATGATGATGTCCGGATCTTGACGCAGCGTCGTCCGCAAGCCAGTCGCAAAGCTGTAACCGATCTCAGGCTTTACCTGCGACTGCGTCACGCCGTCGACAAAGTACTCGATCGGGTCCTCAAGCGAGAGAACATTCTTGTGCTCGCGATCGAGCTCAGCAAGCATCGAATAGAGTGTTGTGGACTTGCCGCTTCCCGTAGGACCGGATATGAGCACCAAGCCATGGGGACGTGCGATACCTTGTCGCACGAGCTCCCGATTCCTCTCCGTGAGGCCAATTTTATCGAGTGGAATAAAGCCTTGATCGCGATCGAGGATGCGTATCACGACCTTCTCTCCGTAATAAGCGGGAAAAGTGGAGACGCGGAAATCGATCGCCCGGCCGTCGATCGAGGCGGAGAAACGCCCGTCTTGAGGCTTGCGCTGTTCGTCAAGTCTTACCGAAGCAAGGACTTTCACGCGCGCTACGAGCGCCCGGTGGGTGTTTGCGGGAAGAACCACACTCGTGTGCAAATCTCCATCGACGCGATAGCGGACACGCACGCCCGCAGGCTGGGGCTCAATGTGGATGTCGGAGGCCTTGCCGTCGATCGCGTAGCGCAGTATGGTCGAGACAATCTTGATTGTCGGCGCGTCTTCCTGAAGATTACGTGCGATCTCTTCGCCTGCCTTGCGGCCGATAGAAGGGTCGTCGAGATCGAGAGGCGCGGAGTCGCCTTCGGCGCGTATTTTCTGCTGTGCAGACTCCGTTTGAAGGTCGGTGATCGCACGCTCGACCTCCCCGCCGAGACCCCGGTACATCGCGAGGATTTTTCCCAAGTCTTCAGCCGATATTCGATACACCTTGAATGGCATCCCGGTGTTGCGCGCGATAAAGTTGAGAGCATCGAAGCCGCGAATGTCGTCAGGATCAACCATGCCTACCTCGAGAACACCGTCAGCTACAGCGAGAGGTGCCAACCTGTAGTGATCCGCCGATTCTTCCGGAATGTATTTCAGGATGTCGTACGGAATCTTGCCGTCACCTAGAGAGCGCACGGGAGCATCCGTTGACAACGCGGGGCGCGTATTCTGGGCAACGCTTGTGCCTGTGAGCGTGGGGGGCATGTTAGAGATTCTTAGCGAACGGAGTAAGCTTAGAAGATCTTACACCCGCGCAAAATTTTTCGCAGCGCGAAAAATTTAGGCGGGCTAAGAATCTGTAATTCGCTCCGCTCATAAACATCTTCTTTAACGCCGCGGTGGAGTGAAAAGCAGTGTGCCGGCGGCCTTCGTGCTCGTCGGGCGAGAAGTGAGTGGCAAGAACGGATTCGGCCGCCCGACCGGCTCCGGCACAATTTGCGTTCCAAAATCCCGTAGAATCATAAACGAAGGATCCAAAAAGATAGTGCCGGAGAGTGAAACTGCCCGAAGCTGCAGCAGAGTATCCACAAGCTCCTTGTCACCAGGAACGCCTCCATTCGCGCTCTGAGTCGTGAGAAGTGAGTTGGTAGGCGTTTCCCCCGAGAGACTCCACCACAGGGCACCGAGTGCGGCGATGATCCCGAGTGCAATGAACACGTACATCTTGTATGAGGAAAGTAATCGTCCCATGTTAGATTTTGTTTACGAGCATAGCGAGTTTACAAAATCTTACACCCTGCACCTTTCGCGAAAGGTGCTGGGTAAAGTATATGTAATTCCCCCGCACTCTCTGCGGCTGCGATGATATCGGGTGATGTATGAATTGAAAGTGCGGGGTCATAACATCTACTTTAGCCAATATGTCCTAAGCGTAATTTCGTAGCGGTACGTGGGCTCAACCCGAGGCTGTGTGGGAAGACCAGAGTCTTGCAGAAGCTTCAGAGAAACAAGATCGACAATTCGCAAACTCGTTTCGAGGTCCCGCAAGAACGCAGTGAAATTTGTATACGTCCCGAGCGTCCTAAACTTGAGTATCAGAGAATCATACTTCTGACGATTCACACCAATCGTTGAAATTGCGCCGGGCAGGGCTTTTTCGGTCGTCGGGTTTGAAATCACGACGTTCTGAATAGCCATCCCGTGCCGTGATGCAAGACTGTCCAAGTCCAATACCAAACGGACGTTATCGACATGGTCAGGAAGCAGCTTGTGGAGCCGATCCACATCCGAGGGGCTGAACGCATTGTATCGCGAAAGGAGAGACTGCTTGAGACGCTGCAGCTCAGCAGCCTTCTCGAGCGCCTGATTGTATTGCTCGATCTCGGCCTGAAGCGTACGAACAGCGTCATAGCGAGGCTGTGTGTAGAGGAAAAAAATACCGCCCGCGATTGCGAGTCCTAGCGTTGAGAGTATCACTTTTACCATATGCCGATTTACTGCGGTGGCGCTGCTCCTTGCGGGGAGACAGGATTCCCGAGAGGGACTCCGCCTCCAAAAGGAGTCGTGTTCGCTTCCGACTCTGCGGCTCCTGCGGCGACAGCCGTGGTCACGAGACGAGAAAAGTTGACCGCCTCCGGATTGAGGAACGCAGAGACGCTAAAGTGCACGCCGTCCGTCTCTCTGTCAATATCCGAGAATATAGGACTTGTGACCATTCCTCCTCTTGAGAACAGATCGGCCTGAAGCGCGATCGCGTTTACACTTCCGGCAACTCCGTCCATTTCTAAGGAAATATGCTGAGGTTCTGCCGCATTGAAACTTAGCGTTGAGAACGCAATAGTCGCGATCGTTGTCTGCTCAAGCATCGAAAAGAGCGCGCTGGGAGCTATATGCCTTCCCAGTATCTCACTTGCAGAGCGCATGCGATCGCCAAGTCGTGTTAGTTCCTGAATAAGTGTAGGTTCGAACGCCGCTTTCGCGCGCTCAAGCTGATCCACCTTTGAGGCAGCACTAGACTGAAGGTACTCTCCGTAGAGAAGAAGTCCCACGGCAAGAGCCGCAGACGCAACAAACAGCACGACCGCGAGGAGTACAAAAAGGTCGCCAATGCCGCGGCCTTTCGGGCGCGCGGCTGTCGCGGCAATCGGCACCTCATGTGGTATGAAACTCTGTGGTGCGCTGGTGTTAGGCATATTAGAGATTCTTAACGAGCACAGCGAGTTTAGAATTCCTTATGCTTGCTTGAGCTTGCGGAGAACCAAGCCGACCGAAACTGCAAACCCTGGACCAATGGTCCGCAACACGTCGCCAAGGAACGCTGGAGCGTCCGTGCGGGCGAAAGGATCAGCAATCGTCACCTCTGCATTCAAGGTCGACTTTGCATGCTCCGGGAGGCCGGGCAAAGATGCACCTCCACCCGTGAAAACAACATGCGATACGTTCTTGTTGTATCGCTGCCCGTAGCTCAATAGTACCCGATTTATCTCGGAAAAGAGACGTCCAAGTGTTGATAACAAAGCCGTTTTGATCCGGTCGTTCTCATCCGTGGAATAAGCAGCCGAAGCCTCCAGACCCTGCTCGCGCTTCACGCGCTCTGCTTTCTCAAACTCCCAGTTGAGAGTGCGTGCTAGAAGCTCGGTCATGTGCTGCCCGCCGCTAGTCACTAGGTGCGTAAGCCGGACGATTCCTCGCTCAACGATATACATCTTGGTCGTCGCAGCACCGAGATCAACCACCAAGATAGGCGCAATGCCGTGAGAAAGCGAGGAGCGTATCGTGCTGAAAATCTCTATCTCATAAAACTCCACGTGAATGCCAGCTGTCTCCATGATCGTCTGGTAGCTATTTACGGTGTCGTTGTGAATTGCAACGAGAAGTACCTCTTGCCCCGACTGACGAGCAGGCGGAGGACCCTGCACCCGATCGAAAGCGCTCTTTTCTTCTCCCTCGTCTTGCGGAATAACGAACCAGTCGAGCGTGACCTCAGAAACCGGCACGGGGATGTACTTGCGAGCCTCGATCGGTATCATCCTCTTGAGAGCATCTTGATCAACTTTTGGAAAGCTCAGAACAGAAATCAGACTTGACGAAAACGGAATAGAAATGCCGCCGGTGCGCGCGGTCACGTTCGCCTCCTTCATCAAATCGATGAGCGCCTCGGCCGTCTTTTCGGGAGAGAGCTTCACCGCCTTTCCTATCGGCTGCTTGCCGTAAGGTCCGAGAGCAATCTCGCCATAGGTTTCGAGAATCGCGGAGCCGCGCGACGCGCGCAACTGCACGATTTTCGCCGAAGCAGATCCAATGTCGACTCCCAAGACGCTCTCCTCGCCGCCACTGCCTCCGAGTGCAGAAGAAAGCCTTCGCGTTATACTCCCCAAAGAAAACGCCATTCTCAAGAGTATATCACGCGATTTTGTCAATTTTTGCGGCAAGAATGAAGTCGTTTTCGGACAATCCGCCGATCGCGTGCGTCGAGAGCTCGATGCCGACTCTTCCCCACCCGATCGAGAGATCGGGGTGGTGTCCTTCTGCCTCTGCGATCGGGGTAATCTTATTTGCAAACTCCATTGCTTGAACGAAATTCTTAAACTTAAACTCACGTGATATCGACTTCCTGTCACCAGCAATGCCCCAGCTTGGAACTTCCGATTTGTACTTCGCGATTTCCTCCGCAGTGAGCGGAGGTGTACCTCCTTCACACGGAACACAGCGTTTTTCTGCCAAATCCATGCGAGAATTATAGCATTATGGGTTTTCTCGCTGTTCTTGAATCAATTCTCGATGCAATCCTGCCGCTCCGTGCTCGTACTTCGCGCACCAGAGAGCGAGGGCTTGAAGATATTCCGCTCACGCCCTCGCCGCACGACCTACTCGGCGTGCGGATTACGACTCTCATGGAATACCAGAACCCCGCGGTCGAGGACCTCATCCGCTCTCTCAAGTACGACGGCTCCGGACACGCAGCCAAACTTGCGGCGTCTGTGCTCGCCGACTACCTGCGTGAAGAGATCGCGTCGTCGCGAATATTCTCCGCACGCAAAATTCTCCTCGTCCCCGTGCCTCTGCACAAAAGTCGCGCGCGCGAGCGCGGTTGGAACCAGATCGAACTGGTCTTAAGAGCGCTTCCTGCCGAGTATCGAGACGGAACGATCGCAACGCTTGCTGCGCACGCGCTCGCGCGCACTAGAGCGACCAAACCGCAGACGCGATTGTCGCGCTCCGAACGGCTCTCAAACGTCACGGGTGCATTCGCCATGCCTGACAACTCCCTCGTCCGTGACGCGCACGTGCTCTTAGTGGACGACGTGACAACCACCGGTGCCACGCTTACAAACGCTGCAATGCCCCTGCGCCGCGCAGGTGCGAAGGTCACGCTCTTAGCACTCGCCCGCGCGTAGTCTTTGGCAAAGCAGGGTTCGGCCGCACACAGTCCTATTTCACTGTACTACGCGGCCACGTATTAAACTGCAATACAGCGCCAGACTCACTTTTTTGTGATATCTTGGTCGCATGAAATTCGGGACGCCGCATAAACCTTCGGCAGTAAAGATACTTCTCCTCGGGAGCGGCGAGCTCGGCAAAGAAGTCGCAATAGAAGCAATGCGCTTGGGATGCGAGGTGGTTGCCTGCGACCGTTACGAACACGCGCCAGCGCAGCAGATTGCGCATCGCTCCTACGTTTTTCCGATGCTCGATGGGAAGCATATCCGCCGCGTCGTGGAGAAAGAAAAGCCGGATTTCATCGTGCCAGAAATAGAAGCGATAGCGACACCTACGCTCGTCGAGCTCGAGCGTGAAGGCTGGACGGTCATCCCCACTGCGCGCGCCACCCGCCTCACCATGGACCGCGAAGGCATCAGAAAACTGGCCGCAGAGAAATTGAGACTTCCCACTTCGCCATACCATTTTGCCGGCTCACTCGAGGAACTGGAAAAAGGCGCCGCCGACGTGGGCTTCCCCTGCTTCGTGAAGCCCACGATGTCTTCTTCAGGCCACGGGCAAAGCAAAGTGATGCGAAAAAAAGATTTGGCTAAGGCGTGGAAATTGGGGATAGAGGAAGGGAGAGGAAAGACGGGGCGCGTCATAGTCGAGGGGCAGATAAAATTCGACTATGAGATTACTCTCCTCACGGTGCGCCACGCCAAAGGCATTTCATTCTGCGCGCCCGTGGGCCACGTGCAAATAGAGGGAGACTACCGCTGGAGCTGGCAGCCTCAGACGATGAGCAAAAAGGCGCTCGCGAGAGCGCAGGCTATCGCGAAGAAAATCGTGAACGAATTGTGCGGGAGTCCGCCAGCTGGCGGAGGGCGCGGTATTTTCGGCGTCGAACTTTTCGTGAAGGGCGACATGGTGTGGTTCTCCGAGCTCTCCCCGCGCCCGCACGACACCGGCATGGTCACGATGGTTAGCCAGAGCATGAGCGAGATGGAGTTGCACGTGCGCGCTATTCTCGGCCTCCCCATTCCCTCAATCCCCTGCCGCCCCGGCGCATCAGTGGCCATCCTCGCGCATGGCAATATGAAAAATCCAACCTATACGGGCGTCGAGAACGCTCTCAAGGAACCGGGTACGCACGTGCGCATATTCGGCAAACCGGAAGTAATCAAACACCGCCGCATGGCTGTCGTACTTGCAATTGACAAGACCGTCGAGAAAGCCCTCGCCAAAGCCAAACGCGCCGCCTCAAAAATAAAGGTTGTCGAGGGTTAAGCTCGCGGCATCCGGAACGTAGCATACTGCTGAAATATCGTGTATATTGATTTGCATGAAAACTGACGAAGCAAAAGTAGTCCGGGCTGGAACATCCCGTGCACCGTACTCGCTCCCAAAAAGCTGGACAAAGGCTGCAGGCATGTTGCGCCGCCATAAACGCGCTCTCGAACTGCACGCGAAGAACGTCCGGCAAGAGTGGAGCCGATCGCGGCGTACATGACACTCGATACGAATGCTATCATCGCCTTCCTCGGTGGAGAGGAAGCGATTGTGGAATTGTTCTCAAACTGGAAACAGCGTGGTGTGCCTCTTTTTCTGCCGACTGTTGTAGAAGCAGAGGTACTCTCATTCCAGAAATGGACGCAGGCCGAACAGAGGAACACAGAACTATTTCTCGAGGAACATTTCGTCTCGATCCCCTTCGAGCGAGCGATTGCGCGGATCGCCGCAGGATTGCGACGCATCTCAAACATCGAGCTGCCTGACGCAGCAATAGCTGCAAGCGCTCTTTATACCCACTCACCACTCGTAACGCGAAACGTGAAGGACTTCCGAAAGGTCACTGGTCTTACGATTGTGGAAATATAGATGGCCAATCCTCGCCATTGCTGACACGCTTGAAAAAGCCCTCGCGAAAGCCAAACGCGCCGCCTCAAAAATCAAAGTTGTCGAGGGTTAGCGTTTTGTCGCTCGATCAAATTCTTTTGGCGTGAGAAGCTTTTGGGCGAGCACGACTTCGCGGAGGGTCTTGCCGGTTGCGACTGCTTCTTTGACGCACGCGGCCGCGGCGTCGTAGCCGATGATGGGATTGAGGAGTGTGGCATAGGCAGTGGACTTTTCGAGGTGTTCTTTGATGCGCGGCTTGTTTGCGAGAGCGATGGCAACGCACTTCTTCGCAAACTGCTCAATCATTTCCTGCGAGAGCTTGAGTGATTCGATGAGCCGATCGGTAATGACCGGCATCATGACACCGAGCTCCAATTGCCCGCCTTCGACCGCGTGCTCAATGGTGAGGTTGTTGCCAGAGACGAGGTAGTAGAGCTGTGAGAGGGCTTCGGGCAACACGGGATTCACTTTCCCCGGCATGATTGACGAGCCTGCCTGAAGCTCCGGCAAGATAAGCTCGCCGATTCCCCCTTTGGGGCCGCTCGAAAGAATGCGAAAATCGCCCGCGATCTTCGAGAGGTCGGCGCAGAGCGCCGTGAGAGACTGCGAGACAACGAGAAAATCAGTGACGCTCGCGGTTTGCGACATGAGGCTTTTTGCGGGCTTGAGCGGAAGCTTCGTCACCTTCCGCAATTCGCGGTACAAAAGCTTTTTGTACTTCGGAGAGACATTGATGGAATTGCCCACCGCGCTTCCGCCAAGACTCAATTCAAAAAGATACTGCTTCGCTTCGCGCACTCCCTCCCGCCGCCGTTTTACCGTCTCAGCATACGAAGCAAATTCGTCTCCGAGCGTCATCGGCACAGCATCCTGCATGTGCGTGCGGCCAAGTTTCTGGATTTTCGCGAATTGTTTTGCTTTCTTCTCAAATGCCGCGATCAGCACATCGAGCGAACCATCGAGTTTGTCGACGAGCCGAATCGCCGCGATCTTCAAAGCCGAGGGCATCACGTCGTTGGTCGAGTGCGACATGTTCACATGGTCGTTCGCGTGGACAGTGAGTATTTTGTTTTGTTTCGCAAGAGTCTCAGTCGCGCGATTTGCGACGACCTCGTTCACATTCATGTGATTCGAAGTGCCCATGCCACCTTGAAAAGATGGCAAGACGAACTGATTGTCGTGCTTGCCATTCAGAACTTCATCGCACGCGCGCACAATCGCTGCCGCTCGCTTCCTATCAAGCTCCCCTGCCGCCGCGTGGGAGCGCGCCGCGGCTTTCTTTATCTCGACGATGGTGTAGATGAACTCCTTGTACGTCCGCCGGAAATCAAACGGAAAATTCTTTACTGCCTTTTCCGTCTGCGCACCGTAGTATTTCTTCTCGCCCATATGGGCGGAGAGGGAGGGATTCGAACCCTCGGACCAGTTTGACCCGGTCAGCACGTTAGCACCGTGCCGCACTAGACCACTATGCGACCTCTCCAACAGGAGAAACCTTACCACAATCTTCGCTTCAATTGGAGTATACTCAATTCTATGAAGACGACGTCGCGTCCGAAAAGCATAGAGGCGTACATCGCAAGAGCCCCGCGAGAGGTACGCGGCAAGCTGAAAGAGCTTCGGGCGGCGATACGGAAAACCGCACCTAAGGCGCTGGAGAAAATAAGCTATGGAATGCCCTACTACGGATACAAGGGGCGGCTTGCGTATTTTGCGTACGCAAAAGCGCATATCGGGCTCTATGTGCCTCCTCCGGTCATCGCAGAACACAAGAAAGAACTTAAAGACTACGGAACCTCAACGGCAACCGTCCGCTTTCCTCTCGACAAAAAGCTTCCCATCGCGCTCATCAAAAAGTTAATCAGAGCGCGAATGAAAAAGAACGAAGCGAAAACGAAAAAATTATAGTCCGAGAGAGAACAGTGCGCCCGCGGGCAAGAAAATCCGGCGGATTTGATATACGGATAGCGCGCTTGAGATTCCAACAGATGTTGGTATCCTGTTTTCTATGAAGAATCCAGAAGGCGGTCCACAGATGCACCGTAGGGACTTCCTACGAAATGCGGGAGCCGCCATCGTCAGTGCTGCCACGGTGGGAGCTATGGTGCCTTCGGGAGTAGAGGCCGCTCAACGTCCGAAGAAGGTAGAGAAAAAGGCAGAGATGTTGGAGCCAATTGTCGATGTCGCCGCTCTTCATAGGTGGGTCAAAGAGTTCCGGGAACGTCTCTCACCCTCCGAAGAACGAAAGCTTGGGTGTAGCCTTTCGTCCAACCTTAGTTTTACAAATCCGCAAGGCGCTCCCGACATTGCTTTTGTTGTCTCCGGGGAGCGCTTCACGAACATAATTTTTGGCACTATAAAGAAGTACGAAATATTACGCCTCCCCAAGGGGGAACTCGACAGACTCAAAACTTTGACCGAGACGCTGGAGATCAGAAAGGAGTTTGAGGAGAAACTTAAGCAAGCACTAAAGGAAAAAGGCCTCTACCGGGAATGAGAGGTCCACTTGTAGGATACGCCATTGATGAAAAAGAATAACGGCTGGAAAACCTGCAGGCGCGGGCACAAGTATCGCGGGCGCGGGTGTCCAACTTGCTGGAAAGGAAATCTGAGGCGAAAGTAGAAGCTAGAGCACTTTGTGAATGAGCCAGCTTACGATTGAGAGCACGAGAGCGCCGAGAACTGCAGGCAGAAGTCCGGCAACTTCGAAACCGGGAACGACCCATGTGATCGCATAGAAAAGAACTGCATTCAAAACAAATGAGAAGAGTCCGAGCGTAATGATTGTGATGGGAAGCGTGAGGATCGTGAGGACGGGCTTCACGACCATCACTATCACCGACCACACGAGTGCAACCAGAAGTATCGTCGTCCATCCGCCTGAAACCGTGATGCCCGGTACGAGGTTGACCGTGAGCATCACTGCCGCAACCGTACCGAGATAATGGAGAATCGTGTGCATAGGAATAGCTTCCAGCTTATAGCTTTTAGCTTCTAGCTCCAAATCCATTTAAAAAACATCAAGCGAGCCCCGCCTCGGCGGGGTGAGCGCCTTCTCACTCGTACTCCTCTTCCTCCGATTTCTCCGCAAGAGTCTCCTCTTCGTCTTCCGACTCACTCACTGCTCCGTCGACCGCACCTTCTAAAAGATCTCCATCCACTTCCTCGCCAAACCTGCGCACATCATCCTCTTTGTAAATCATACGTTTAAGCAAATCCCAAACTATTAATTATTGCCCAAACACCGACATAGTACCCATGCCAAATCGGCATGCAAGGCGCTAGACGGACAACTGTGCATAACCCCATCACGTTATAATCCCGCTATGCTCCCGGGCGACGAAATTAGCAAGCATTTTCGGCTTACTCCCGTACAGAAGAGAGCCCTTATCAGGCTCGGTCTTGTCACGATCGAGGCTCTCTTGCGGCATTTTCCAGTCCGATATGAGAGCGCGGGTGCTTCCGTGCGAGTACAGGAGCTTGTGCCGGGCAGCAAAGTAACACTCTTCGGGGTTCTCAAGAATTTGAAGCCTAAAAAGCTCTGGAAAAGCCGCCGCAACATCACCGAAGGATGGTTCGAGGACGCGAGTGGAAAGGTAAAGGTCATGTGGTTCAACCAGCCCTACATCGCCTCCTATATTGCCGAGGGAAGCACCGTCAAAATGACGGGAACGGTGGGCGGCAAGGCCGAGCGGCCGTATATCGCGAACCCCGAGGTGGAGCACCTTCCACCCGGCGTAATTCACGAAGGTTTATTTAAAGAGAAAACTGTCCCGCCGAAAATTGCGACAGATGCGAGGCGCGGAGAAGGCGGCGCACGAGACGTATTGGACAATACGGCGAGTGCGACGCAGAGGCTCCGCAACGAAGCAGATGCTGCAATTTCCGGCGGGATCTTCCCCGTCTACCCGGAGAGCCGCGGCATCACGAGCCGTTGGTTCTACCACGCGCTCGAGCGCATCTTTGACGCGAACGTTCATAAGAAACTCGATGACCCTATCCCGAAAGACGTTCGCGCTCGCTATCACCTTCCCGACCTTGCCGCTGCGCTTGTCGCGATGCACAAGCCGCAAAAAGAATCGCACGCAGAAGCTGCGCGAAAGCGCTTCGCATTCGAAGAAATTCTTGCCATACAGATTGCGAGAGCGCGAGACCGCGCGGAAAACGATGTACAAAAGTCGTTCCCGATACGAAACGGCGAAGCGCTCGCGCAAAAGTTTCTCGACTCCGTGTCGCTCACTCCCACCAAAGCACAGCGCCGCGCCATCGGAGAAATCCTCGGAGATTTTGATCCGCCAGCCAGCGGAGCACATCCGATGGCGCGGCTTTTGGAGGGCGACGTGGGAAGCGGAAAAACCTATGTGGCCGCAGCAACAGCATATGCCGTAGTGAACACAAGGCCGCCCGCGCGCGAGAGCGGCACGCTCCAGGTTGCCTACATGGCGCCCACGGAAATTCTCGCGGCCCAACACTTTCAATCCTTCATCGAATACTTCTCGCACCTTCCAATTAACATCGCACTCATCACTGGTAAGACATGCAAAAAGTTCCCGTCGAAAACGGCACGCACTCTCGCGACCGATATATCGCGCGCGCAGCTTTTGAAATGGATCGCTGGGGGAGAGATCGCCATGCTTGTCGGCACACATGCGCTTATTCAGAAATCGGTAAAGTTCCAGCACCTTGCGTATGCAATTGTCGATGAACAGCACAGGTTTGGGACCCGCCAGCGGCGCGCACTTGCACACAAGGGAGATGCGGCACCTCACTTCTTGAGCATGACGGCAACGCCGATCCCGCGCACGCTTGCCTTGACGATCTACGGCGACCTCGATCTTTCTGTTCTCGATGAGCTCCCGCCCGGCCGTGCGAGAGTGACGACCTCGATCGTCAAACCAGACGAAAGAGCAGTCGCCTACGAAGCCGTTCGCGAGGAAATCCGGAAAGGAAGGCAAGCGTATGTGATTTGCCCGCGCATCGAAGAGCCCGACCCTGCGAAACTCAATGCGCTTCAGGCAAAGTCTGCAAAAGCCGAAGCGAAGCGGCTCGCGAAAGACGTGTTTCCAGAATTCCGCGTGGGCCTTCTGCACGGAGCAATGAAGCCGAAAGAAAAAGACGCAACTATGAAAGAATTTGCGGACGGTACAATCAACATCCTCGTCGCGACATCCGTCGTCGAGGTCGGCATCAACGTTCCAAACGCCACCATGATTCTCATCGAAGGGGCTGAGCGATTCGGCTTGGCGCAACTTCACCAATTGCGCGGAAGAGTCCAGCGCTCGTCGCACCCGCCGCGCTGCTTTCTTCTACCTGAGACGACAGGCGAGCTCGCGATGAAGCGGCTACGCGCCTTGGAAACTTCGGACGACGGCTTCAAACTCGCTGAGGTGGATTTGGAGACGCGCGGCGCGGGCGATCTTTTCGGCCGTCGCCAGTGGGGCATGTCGGATATCGGCATGGAAGCTCTTAAGAACGTGAAGCTCATTCGCGCCGCGCGCACAGAAGCTGAAGCGCTCGTAAAAGAAGATCCGTTACTCTCCGCCTATCCCGCGCTTCTTGCAAGAGCGACCGGAAGCCGGGAGCAACTTCACGCCGAGTGAACCCCGTTAGAGAACTCGCACGGGGCATTAGACCCCGTGCCCGTTGGGAGAAATGCGCCCCGCGGCAAGCCGCGGGGCATTCTCTAACGGGGTGAACATCACGGCGTCGCCATGCCATTCACGCACTGAAACGACGGCACACACCCGAAGCCGTGCTCGGTCCCTATTTCACACCACACTTGGCCGCTGCCGCATGGACCCTGTTGCCCCACCTGCACCACCTGCTGCGAGGACTCTCTCACCCAATGCCCTCCCCGGCACGTATTCCACCCTGTCTGACAGCCTCCATACGGACACGAAAGATACGCGGTCCATCCCTCTTGCGGACAGTTGACGCTGTAGCCGCTCGAAATTCCTCCCGCACCGCCACCGGCATACGAGCTCGTATCGATCGCTACGAGAGAAGAAGCGCAGTTCGTCGTGTAGGGAATGCACCACTGCCCACGGGTACAAGTGCCCGTGATGAATCCTGTTCCAGACGAAGAGGAGGGGCAGCTGCCTCCTTGGCAAGGAACGGAAAGCGTTACTCCGGAAGTGAATTGCTGCCCCTCGTGCACGCACATATCTTCTGACGTAGCCGAAGTATCGGCGGGCGCGGGTGAAAAATCAAGTGACGTGGGAGGTGGCGCCAAAGAAGTACTCGTGAGAGCCTCGAGAAGTCCTGAGAGTGCAGTGCCTCCCACCTGAAAGGGCGGGCTCGTCGCGCTCGCGCCACTCGAGAGCGTTGCAACAATGCGGTAGATGCCGCGTGAGAGATTGCAAATGCTCGTATTTCCCTCACACTGCGCGATCTTCGAAATGCAATCAAATGCACTCTCCCCCGGCCTGCAGTCGGTGCGCTCGCTCGGCACACTCCACCGGTACGTGCCGGATGAGGCAAGACTATCAGCAATCACGCCGAGAGTCCCTCCTCCCTCACGCGTGAGCGAAAGCGCCACTCGCGCCCCCTGCGGCGCGTCTGAGCTACGCCATGCGACAGAAAGCGCACTCCCTCCCATAACTGTCGTGCCAGAAACAGGTGCCGAAATTGTGATGCTCGGCGGCGGGGGGATTACCGGCTCCGGAGTAGTGAGCGCCGGAGGAGGCTCAGCGCTCTGTGGAGGCTCCGCTGGAAGAATGCACTGGTAGCCGGTAAGACAGCCGCCTGCATCAAATCCCACTTCCCACATACCCGTGCACTCAGAAGGTTGCGGGATCGGAGGCGGCATCGGGCACTTTTGCTGTGACGTAACGGCGGCAGACTGCGCGGAAGAACAACGTGCGACGATCGATGCGCGCGTCTTCGGTCCCACGACGCCAAAGCCCGTCGATGCGGCGTCGCCTGAGGACACGATCCCGTTTGCCGCCTGCCATTTTTTGACGGCGGCCTCAGTCAGAGACCCGAAGTATCCCGTGTCATATGCCGATCCAAGAAAACTCGCTTCGATGAGGAAGCGTTGAAGCTCTCTCACATCTTCTCCGCGCGAGCCGAATGAGAGCGTGCGCGTGAGCGAAACGCACGGAGAACTCGGGATAGGTGTTGTCCCCGACCCCGCACTGCTTGCAGAGAGATTCTCGAGTACCGCTTTCAACTCCGCGATGCGGGCAAGCATGCCCTCGATCTGTGCACTCACTTCAGCGACCGTCTGAGCAGAAGACAGGAATGGGTAGAGTCCGAGGAGAAGTGGGAGAAGAAAGATGAGAGAGATGATTATGCCTCGCGCTCGCATACGCACTAAACTTCGAACAACAACACTCCCACGACTAATTCGAGATGACGACTGCCGACGTCGCCTTGACGGCGCCGCTCCCATCTTTGAGCGAGACGATGTAGCTGCCGCCACCGCCGTACGTGTGGCTCGCAGTCGCTCTTGCTGTGCCGCTCCCTCCGCTTCCTCCTCCTACACTCGACGGCGACGTGCTGTCACCCCAATCGATCGAGTATGCAGCACCTGCGGGATACTCGACCTCCACGGAAATCGTAAGCGGATTGCCACTCACTGCGGGCGTCACGGAAATGATGCCCCATGAGGTGCTCGGAGGAGGCGGAGGAGTTGGAGTCGGCGCGGGAGCCGGTGAGGGCGCCGGAGGAGGTACGGGGAGAGGCGGACCTGCGCCGTACGCCTGCACTGTCGCCGAGGTGCGGTGCGCGCCCGCGGAGAGCGTCACGAGAAAGACACCGCCGTAGGGATAGGTGTGACTCAAGGTTACCGTCAGCTGCGCGCAGTTACCTGCAGGAACCGCGATTGGCGTGGGCAGCGTGCCATCGCCGTAGTCGAGCGTGTAGACGGTGCCCGCGCACGAATTAACAGTATTCACCGTAGTCTGAATCGCAACGGTGAGCGGAACATTTCCCGTAACCGGCGTCACCTGAATAAATCCGCCGACAGGCGCCACGGGGGCACCGGGTCCGGGCACGCCGCCGTAGCTTCCTGTCGTGCACAGAAGCGAGATAGCAGCAGCTGTGCGCGGCCCCACCACGCCATAGCCCGTGCTCTCGGGCGTGCCGGAAGAAACGATGTTGTACCGAACCTGCCAGCGCTTCACCGCAGCCTCGGTAAGCGCACCGTAGTAGCCGGTCGCGAGTCCTTCAGGGTAGATCGAGGAATCGCGTGCGAGGAACTGTTGAAGCCGCTTCACGTCGTCGCCGGAGGCGCCTCGCTTGAGGCTCCTTCCGATGAGGGGGCACGAACTCGAGTCGAGTGTCACGCCTCCTGCGCCAGAAGGTGCGCCCTGCTGAGCCGCGAGCTGAGCTTGGAGCTCCTGAACTTTTGCGAGGAGCGCTTGCGCCTGCGCGCGGAGTTGATCTGCCGCTGGGGATGGAACGGGAACTGGACCGGAAACTGGAGCCGGCACGTAGCTCACGGAAGCGGCGGCGGGAGCGACAGAGATTGTGCCCACCATTCCCGGATGGAAGAGGCACCTGTAGGAAAACGTGCCGGGAGCGATGAATGTACGCGAGTAAACAGCGCCCGGCTGCATCGTGCCGCCGTCGAAGCCCCCGTCATTCGCTGTCACCGTATGCGGAATGGTATCTGTGTTCGTCCAGACGACAGTGTCGCCGACATTGATTGTGATCTGCGACGGACTAAAGTAACTGGGGCCCATCCCGATATTCGCCTGCGCCGCAGCGGCGGCGTGAGGTGCAAAGAGAATCGAAAGTGCAACCAGCAAAATCGCGCCGAGAGCAACTCTCAGGGATAGAGACATACGTTTATTGTCTCACGCCCTATACCTCCCGCAATGCGGGAATCCACACCAGATGAAGTCTGTACGCCCACTAGGAATCGAACCTAGGTACTTCGTGTATAAGACGAATGCTCTACCATTGAGCTATGGGCGCGAATGCATCTCTCGCAGACGCTTGAGTGCCATACTAATGTACTCCCACATCGGAACATTATCAAAAATAACGCTACAGGTACCATGTCCATAGCCAGATTTACGACTCAGACCAACTAGTGCAGATCGCTTGATATGAGGTTTCCGAAATTGTTTTGACGACACCTGCAACATTCTCGACCAGAAACGAGTCTCTTGCTGCACATTCATGTCCGTGTACAAAGTTAGGCGAACGGAGATACCTCTCCTCGATACACCCAGCATCTCTAGCCATTGTAAAAAAGCGACCAACACATACGGGTCGGTGTTTGTGATCTCAGTCTTACCTCGAGCAGACTTAGTCCCCTCTCCCCAATATAAATACAACCCTGCAATAAATGCGTCTCGTCTGGACAGCCTCCCCACATCCCTTTTTGCTCGCTCATATGCCGTATGCAGTCGAGACTCACGCTTATTTCGCATCGTCTCGCGAAAATGCTCAATACGTTTTGGATTCAGGTCCCGCAACCTACGAATTTGTTCGGGGGCAAGGGGCATGTCTTTCAACCATTCACTGAGCGTTCCTTTACTCACACCTAACGTACTTTTAATTTCTGAGTAACTCTTCCCTTGGGCCCTTAGTGTTCGAGCTTTCTCTCTATCAAGAAATCGAGTCATAATCCGAACCTTTAGATAATACCACAATAACACTACCCCGAGGTTCAGGAATTTCTATCATGTGGACAAGCTCTGTGCTCTAACCGTTGAGCTACAGGCGGATCGAACCGATTATAGTGCTAACGAATCACCTTGGCGACTGCGGGCGCGACGCGCTTGTCGAACATGTCGGGGACGATTTTGTTGGCGGTAGGTTTGGGGACCAAAGCCGCGATTGCGCGCGCGGCCTTGAGTTTCATCTCTGTCGTGATTTTGCGCACGCGATTGTCGAGAGCACCGCGGAAAACCCCCGGAAATGCAAGTGAGTTGTTTATCTGATTCGGAAAATCCGAGCGGCCGGTGCCAACGACCATTGCCCCTCCTCGCTTCGCTTCGTCGGGCATGATTTCGGGAATCGGATTCGCCATCGCGAGCACAATCGCCTTTTTCGCCATGAGCCTGATATCGGAAGCCGTCAAAAGATTCGGTCCCGAAACGCCGATGACCGCATCGGCACCAGAGAGCGCGTGCTCCGCTTGTCCGGTCAGGTGGTGCGGATTCGTGTGACGGAGAAGCCCCTTCTTATGGTGCGAGAGGTCGCTGCGATGCTTGCTGATAATGCCCTTGCTGTCCAAAACGACCACATGCGCGACACCCGCTTTGTGGAGGAGCCGCGCTACTGCCGTTCCAGCGGCGCCGGCTCCAAGAATGACGATGCGAAGTTTCTTCAGATCTTTCCGCACGACTCTTGCGGCATTAATGAGCGCCGCCAAGACGACGATCGCGGTCCCGTGTTGGTCATCATGCATCACGGGAATGTCGAGCGCTTCGATGACCCTGCGTTCGATATCGAAGCACTTCGGCGCTGCGATGTCTTCTAGATTGATACCGCCAAATGCGGGCGCAACCGCAACGACGGTCCGCACGATTTCGTCCGCGTCTTGCGTATCCAAAACCAAAGGCACTGCATCCACTCCCGCGAACGTTTTGAAGATCGCGCACTTCCCTTCCATGACCGGGAGAGCCCCTAAGGGGCCGATATTTCCTAAGCCGAGCACAGCCGAGCCGTCGGAGATTACCGCAACCATGCGACCTTTTATCGTATAGTCGCGGGCCATTTTCGGATTCTTCGCAACATAGCTGGACACCGCGGCAACGCCGGGAGTATAGACAAGTGAGAGTTCAGCGCGATTGCGGATTGGTGCAGCCGGCACGATGCGAATTTTCCCCCCGAGCTTTTTGTGAAGCGCAAGTGCGCGAGCAGCAACATCTTTCCTCGCCATACGTTACGTACCGCCGAGAATCGTTTTCAGTATCGCCATACGCACAAGCAAACCATAGCCCACCTGCTTGAAGTAGACCGCGTGCGCTGATTCATCGACATCTTCGGCAATCTCCCCGACGCGCGGCAAGGGATGAATGATGATGGCGCCTTTTTTCATAGAATCCGCCACAGCGCGAGTAATGATGTAGCGGCCTTTCAATTTCTCATACTCCGCGTTGTCCTTTATCCATTCTTTCGCGATGCGCGTTTGATACAGCACATCCGCTTCCTCGAGCACGGATCCTAGGTCTTCAGTCTCCTCAAACACAACTCCCTGTCTCACCAGGTAGTTTTTGACGTCATTCTCCATCTGCAGCTCGGGTGCGGATACGAATGTTATTCGTATGTTCTTGTACTTCCCGAGTAGGTAGGCGAGCGAACGTGGAGAACGATAGTACTTAAGATTGCCGACAAATACGATGTGCAGTTCGTCCTCGCGGCCAAGCTCTCGCCGGATCGTGTAGAGATCGAGCAGCGCCTGCGTCGGATGCTGCCCCATGTTGCCATCACCAGCGTTTATGACAGGGACTGGAGAGACTGCTGCTGCGCGTGCAGCCGAGCCGACCTCAAAGTGGCGAATCACGATAGCATCGGCGTACTGACTGATAACCTTAATTGCGTCTTCCAAAGACTCGCCCTTGGATTGTGAAGAGGACTCTCCACTCTCCATCGTTATCACGTCTCCTCCCAACCTAAGCATCGCCGACTCGAAAGAGAGACGTGTACGCGTAGAAGGCTCATAAAAGAGCGCGGCAAGAATCTTTCCATCTAGTGACTTGTCCCTTTTCTTCTCGAGCGTATCCGCGAGCGCGAAAAGCTCATTGATCGATTCTCTATCAAACTGCTGGGTTTCGACGAGATGGTGCATCAGGGGCCAGTATACCCCTTACCACTTTGTCGCCAAAGTGGTAAGGGGCTGTATACTTTTGAGAATGACAGACTCCGTCACCATCAAAAAACCATTCGATTCTCACGTGCATTTTCGCCAAGGCGCAATGCTCCGCGCCGTCACACCGCTCACAGCGGCAAAATTCAGCCGCGCAGTCGTGATGCCCAACACCGACCCACCGATTGAGACGGTAGATCAAGCAGCTGAATATAAAAAAGAAATCCTCGGGGCGATGCCCCAAGGATCTCATTGTGAGCCACTTATGACAGTGTACCTCACGAAAAACCTCACAGCCGTGGAAATCGAGAAAGGTGCAAAAAGTAATGTATGTAAAATCTATGGCGTGAAGTCGTATCCTTATGGCGCTACGACCAACTCGCAGTGGGGCTATCGCTCGATACTAGAGGCAAAAGAAGTTTTGAAGAAGATGGAGGAGGTCGGCATGCCGCTTCTCCTCCATGGCGAGGTTCACATGAATGAATCCGGCGGAGAGGTAGACCCTTACGAGGGCGAGAGACTATTCATCGAAGATATTTTGCCGCGCCTATTGGATTCGTATCCGAAACTGAAAATTTCGCTCGAACATCTATCGACGGCGGTCGCGGCAGATTTCATTGAGAAGCACGGCGCGGAGGGGCGGCTCGTTGCGACCATCACCCCGCATCACCTCCTCTACGCTCGTGAAGAAGCGGAATCGCGTCCACTGCTTCGCTGCAAGCCTCTGATAAAAAGCAAGGCCGAAAGAGAAAAGGTCCGCTTGCTCGTAAAGAAAGGCCTACCGTTCGTCTTCGCGGGAACCGATTCCGCGCCGCATCCGGAATCGAAAAAATTTTCAGCCACTCCCGCGTTCGGCGTTTTCAGCGCGCCCGTTGCCATCGAACTCTACACCCAGATTTTCGACGAACTTGGAGTGCTCAACTTGCTCGAGAACTTTCTCTCAATAAACGGACCGAATTTCTACGGTCTCCCACCAAGCGAAGAAACAATTACGCTCGTAAAAAAAGACTGGCAGGTCACGGAGCCGGTCGTCACCGACGAGGGGGAAAAAGTATGGCCCATTGGTCACAAAGAACATGGTCTCGGAAATGAAACGCTCCGCTGGCGCGTCCGATGATTCTCCTTAGGGCCACCACTTCTCCATTTCTTTCGGCTTGAATCCGAGCTCTGTAGCGCACTGATTGGCCACACTCCGCAACTCCTCCATCGCCTGAAGGTTGGGCTGCAGATCAGATCGCAAAATATCCCGCTTGATGACTTCAAGCGCATGAAGTGTCCGAGCGAGCTGGAGCCTGCCCTTAAAACTTTTCACGTGGATCCCCAAGATTTTCGGATACGGCACGCGGCGGGCATCAGAC
>Ga0155800_123_pt1 | contig 28424 bp, 29 predicted proteins | sample RifCSPlowO2_01_FD_107454 | JGI IMG/M metagenome (GOLD analysis project Ga0155800, IMG submission 107454) | Candidatus Kaiserbacteria bacterium RIFCSPLOWO2_01_FULL_54_13 | reverse complement strand
GTGCCGTCCGAGAGCCTTTGACGCCCCGATTAATGCTGAAAATCCGCATGCTCCTTCATCGTGAAGGAGTGCAATATGTATCTGAGGTTATGCAGTCTCCGTCTCGTTTTCTTCTATTACGTTTGGCCGTAGTAGCGGTTTTTTCCGTGTTTTCGTTCGTGATGCTTCCTGAAAAGAATCGTGTTGATTGGACGAGAATACGAACCCAAGATGGCCATGGTGGCGATCTTCTCGAGCGTATAAGCGTGGTCTACGGCGGCTCCTGCGTGTGCGCCAAATGTGAACGGGCCGTGGCTTGCGACGAGGACACATGGAGAAAAGCGGATGGAAAGTATTTCGCAGATTATTTTTCCAGTATTCACTTCGTAATCATTTTCTATCTCTCTCTTCGTGAGATGCCGCGTGACGGGAATCTCGCCGCATAGGTCGGCGTGAGTTGTGCCATAGCAAGGAATCGGTTTTCGCATTTGGGCGAAAATCGTCGCATGCGTTGAATGCGTGTGCGCGATGCCGCCAATAGTGGAATACTTTTTGTATATCTCCATGTGAGTGAGTGTATCAGTCGAAGGTCTGAGGCTTCCCTCGACGACCCTTCCTCGCATGTCGACGACGACCATGTGCGACGGCCTCAAATTTTCGTACGAGACGCCGGAAGGTTTTATGACCACGAATTTGCGATCCGGCGAGATTGCTGAGACGTTGCCCTCGGTCAGTATGACGAGGTTGTGCGCCGAGAGCCGGCGATTTTGATCACAGACTTCTTTTTTGAGCTGCGCAAACATGTCAGGGCATGCTACCACCGCCGAAATGCAGCTACAATGTCGGTCGGTTTTCGCGGAGCTCCGAGCAAAATGATAAGCTGCGCGCGCAAGAGGTCTTGAGCTTCCGTAAGTTTGTTTGGTAGCGCCACGGTAAATAGGCCCGCATCCGCTGCCGCGGCAATGCCAGAGGTTGTGTCCTCGAATGCGATACATTCTGTCGGCGCGGCGGAAATCTTCTCGAGCGCATAGAGGTACATATCGGGCGCAGGCTTCCGCTTCATTTCGGGATTGTCTTCGTATGAAATCACAGCGGCAAAGAAATTTTCATCAAACCCCGCAGTACGCAGGTTCTCCCTAATCGTCGTCTTTTTCTCTGAGGAAACTACTGCGTGCACGATCTCGGGGAACTTTTCTTTGAATTCTCGTACGAGCCGCACGTTTTCCTCAAAAATCGGCACTCCTCTGCTACGCAATTCTATGTACGCATTGCGGTAGATCGGACGCGTTTCCTCGTACGTTTTGCGCACACCCTTCATTGCAAGGAGTGTTTCCATATTTTCCCGTCCGCCATGGCCGATGAGAGGAATATATTCCTCGAGTGATAATTCCTTTCCAAATTTTGTGAAGAGCGTCTGCCATGCCTTGAACTTGAGCGGCTCGGTATCGACGAGGATGCCATCAACATCCCAGAGCAGATATCTAAGCATTCGGACCTCTTTGTTCATGTGTATCACCATACTACGCACTCGTGATAAACAAAAAGGCTCCGTCCGGCGTCGGAGCCCCGCGCAATGCGCGAAAGTCAATGATCTTTTCCTCGCTGCTGCATTCACTCGGCGAGGATGAAGTTGAGCGCCTCCCGCGCCATCGTCTCGGGACCGCTCTGTGCGATCCATCTGACGCGAGGATCAGCGAGCCCGCGATAGGTCGCCTCGATTTTTTCCACGCTCCGCAAGAAGCTCTCGCGGATCGTGGGAGCGGCAAAATCACGCATGTCGGAGCGGTCGTCCGTTTGTGCCGCCGCCGCTCGTATCGCTGCTTCTTCGAGCGTTGGAGGCTCGAGGACGATGAACCGCAGCGAAGAGCCAGTCTTTTCCGACAAGTGTTTTGCTCGCTCGAAGTCCTGCGGGCTTGAGTGCGTTGCGACAACGAGTGGTATGCATCCGCTTGCAAGAACAATCGGCACTTCGATGTTGAACATTATCTCGAGTGCCAGTCCATGCAAGCGCAGGCTTTCCGGTGTGTCCGGGAGTGCGTCGATACTCCCGAACATCTTGAATTTGATCTCGTCCACCTCAAGAAGAACGGGATGCAACCCGCGTTCCTCCAAAAATGGCATGAGTTTTCGCGCTAGTGTAGTCTTTCCGGCACGCTTAGCACCGGCGACGTGAACCTGAAGCCGGGGCATCGTGCCCTCCCGTTGCTATTGGACCTGCACCATCCTGCCATAGGATGCATCCATGTCAAAACCCGCCCTAGATAGGGAGATTCGGCATCGGCATTTTTTGGCCGTCCTCGACGAGAAATGAATCGCTGTCTTCGTCGCGCGTGGAGATTTCGATGAGCACTGTGTTCTCGAGGCCTCCGCGCTGATGCATAAGGCCGGGTGGGATGAGGGCGGCCATGCCGGGCGTAAGCTCGAAAAATCGGTCCTCCGCTCGGCCGGCACGCAGGCGAAGCAGGAGCTTTCCTGAGTGCACATAGTAGCCCTCAAGTTTGCGGCAGTGAAATTCGAGACTCGCGTGCGCGACCTTATTTTTTACGATTCGCTTTCCCGCATAACCTGAGCTGACAATAGATTCGATCGCGCCCCAGTATTTGTCGCGGTGGTCGAACGGCACGCTTTTCTTGAGGTACACGCTTTTAGACGATGACGGTCCCGAGAAAAGGTAGAGAATCGTGGGAGCGTCCGCACTTGCATTCCAGGAAGTTTTCGGCGGGATCGTGAGCGCCTCGTGAGCTCCTATTGCAGTGTCGTTGACCGTGGCGCGTCCTTCCTCGACCCACACGGTCGTTTCGAAATCGTCGCTCTCAAATGCTGCAGAGATGTGAAGATCTATACGCTCCAAGCGAAACGTCGGCTCGGAGAAAATGGAAGTACGCTTGCCTCCGTCGAACTGTATGGGAATTGGTTTCTTGATGAAGGTATCGAGCGTTGCTATGTCTATACCGTACTGATTCATAGAGATTTTTTTGCGATTTTCTTGAGATCCACGAGCGAAGGAGTCTTTGTGCCATGCAGTCGTGTTTTGAGTCCTGCCCACACATTCGCACGTATGAGCGCATTATTGTCGAGAACTTTGGAAAGCGCGATGACCGCGAAGAATGCATCGCCTGCTCCCGTATCGTCCACTGCTTTGATAGGGAGTGCAGGAGTTCGAACACGCTTCGAGCCGATGAGCGCAAAAGAGCCGCGTTTCCCCAGCTTAATGATGAGGTCTTTGCATTTGAGAATGTTCCGCAGACGCCCGGCGGACTTTTCGAGCGAGCGTTCGCTGAAGCGCGAATCTATTGCCTCTGCTTCGCGCACGTTCAGACAGAAAAGATCAGCGCCGCGATACCACACGTGATTCGCGGCGCTATGCGCGACCTGTGAGTCTACGTATATAGGCACGTGAGCGGTTTTTGCGCTTTTTACGAGAGCGCGCGCGAGATTTCGCGAGATAAGACCATGCCGGTAGTCCGAAATCACGATATGGTCATATTGTTTCGCATTGCGCTTCACGAAGGCAAGCACTTTCCGTTCGAGTGCGCGGGAGAGCGGACGGTTGTCGAGATGATCCCAGCCAAGGAGCTTCTCGCCCTGTGCCCAGTAGCGCTTCTTTACCGTTGAACCGCGGCCTTTCTCTCGGAGAATGATTTTTCGAAGATTTTTGTGTACGAGCTTCTTTTCGTGAGTACTGTACTCGTCGTTTCCAAGGAGCGTCATGAAGGTAACGCGTCCGCCGAGCGCGAGCATGTTGCGCACGAGAAATGCCGCGCCGCCGAGCGTGATCTCTGCGTATTCGTGCCGGATAGTGGGAACCTCGGAAGAGCGCAATTGCACTCCTCGATGGTGTATGTCAATAATGGTGTCTCCGATTGTAAGCACACGCGCGCTCCGTGCGTGCCGCGTCCTTTCTTTGGTTTCGCTCATCCTCAGGTTCCTATGAGTAATCCCTTTTTTATTTTCTCGATGATGCCGGTCGTGGAGAATTTCGCGCCCGCGCCATCTTTCACGAGTGGGAATACTTTGACCTCTATCTCCAAAGGTATCTCGTCGCGCTCGCGAACCTCTCGAGCCGTCCATTCTCCGCCTTTGACGACGACATGCGGCTTGGTTTTTGCGATGATGTCGACGGTTTTCGTATCGTCAAAGATTACGACCTCGTCCACAAAAGAGAGACTCTCGAGTGTCGATTTTCTCTGCTCCTCGGCATTGACGGGGCGATTTTCTCCTTTGAGGAGTTTTACCGCTCGGTCGGAATTGATGCCGACGATGAGCCGCCCGCCTAGTGATTTTGCGAATTTTAGAAGCTGAATGTGACCGGGGTGGAGAATGTCAAAGACGCCATTGGTGAAGACGATTTTCTCCATGCTGTGCGTTTTTGTCTTCTCGACTCTCTTCACATGCCGCTCTTCTCCGAAAGGCTCGTCGAGCCACGTGCGCGTGATGTTGAGATTTTCCTCCGGCGTATTGACCCATGCGCCGAGACAAAGGACATTGGCGTCGTTGTGTTCGCGCGCTTTTTGCGCGACATCGCGTGAATGAGCGAGCGAAGCGCGCACGTTTGCGAAGCGGTTTGCAACCATGCTCATGCCCGCTCCCGTTCCACAGATCAAAACGCCTTTGTCAGCCTCGTTTTTGTCGATGATCTCTCCGACCGTCCGCGCGTAGTCGACATAGTCAACCTTTGTCGTAGCTTCGTGCGCTCCGACGTCGACGCAACGATAGCCGAGCTCTTTGAGGAGATCTTTTACCTCGGATTTGAGTATTACACCATTGTGGTCAGCGCCAATGACCACGATTTCTTTATCAGCGCTCATGCGTGCATACTACGGCAAGCGAACGTCTTTGTGAAGTTGGCGATTTGCGCAAAAGCCTTATAAACGCTACATTTTTTAGCGTGGCGCCTCGCGAACCTATACGAATAACTTACGTCTCCAACTCGAGAATGCCGACGGGGCGGGCGCATGGTCTCCAGATCATGACCATGTGCGAGGAATTCGCGGCACAGGGGGCCAAGATCGACCTCGTTATCCCGGCGAAGAAGAACTTCGCGGAAGCCGATCCGTTCATCTACTACGATGTCGCGCGCAGCTTCTCGATACGCAGAGTCGGAGTGCCGGATTTGGGGAGTCGTACGTCCATGCTTCCACATGTCACGTTTTTACTCGATGTGTTGTTTTTTGGGATAGCACTCTTGTTTTCAGACGTTGGCAGAAGAAACGAGATCGTATACTGCCGCGACTATCCACTGCTTTTCTTTTTACCGCGCCGCAATCTTACGATTCTCGAAGTGCATGACGTGCCGCGTTGGACGTGGATTTTCAAGCGGGCGATCTCGCGCGCAGATCTTTTCGTGGCGATTACTCGAGGTGTGAAGGACGCACTCGTCGAACGCGGGGGTGCGCCGGAGAGGATACTTGTAGCACCCGACGGCGTTCACCTTGAGGATTTTGCGAATCCGGAGTCGCGAGAGAATGCGCGCCGACGCCTCGGGTTGCCGCTTGATAAGAAAATCGCCATGTACATCGGCTGGATCGATTACTGGAAGGGAACTGACACGTTGTTTGAGGCGGCGACGCGCCTCAAAGGCGCAATGGCCGTCGTCATAGGCGCGCTTTCGAGAGATCTGCCAAAGCTTCGCCGTGTTCATCCTGCTGTCACGTTCTTCGAAATGCGTCCATATAAGGAACTTGCAGACAACCAGGCCGCGGCCGACGTGCTCATTCTTCCCGCCTCAGGTAAACATGCGATCTCCACTCGCTACACCTCGCCTCTGAAGCTCTTTACCTACATGACCTCGGGAGTCCCCATCGTTGCTGCCGACGTGCCGTCTCTAAGGGAGGTTCTCGACGACCGCACGTGTTTCTGGTATCGCGTGGGTAATGCAGACGATCTTGCCCGCGTGGTCGAATACGCACTCGCGCATCGAAAGGAAGGGCAGGAAAAGGCGCTCGTTGCCAAAGAATTGGTTAAACGATATACATGGGAGGAACGCGCAAGGAACATTCTCTTGTTCCTTCGCGATAAATCATGACTACGCACATTGCTCCGCCTCGTTTTGCCCGCCTGCGATCGGTCGCGCATCTCGCGCGTCGGGCGTATGCGCCCTACCTCCCGCACATCGCCCTGCTTACTGTTCTTGGGTTTGTGGGCGGCATTCTCGAGGGTATCGGCATCAACGCCGTCATCCCGCTACTCACTTTTGTGCTCGGTTTGGACGACCCCGTTGCAGATTCTTTTTCGGGCCTCATCCGGACACTGTTTAATTTCGCGGGCGTGCCATTCGTGCCCAAGTTCCTCCTTGCATTCATCGTTCTTCTTTTCATCGGGAAGACGCTCGTTTCGCTCGTTCTCTCGTACATTCAAATTCTCATCACGACAGAGTACGAACGCTCAACGCGGGAAAAACTGTTCACTGTCATTCTCACGGCTTCATGGCCTATCCTCCTGCGTCAGAAGCTCGGCGACCTTGAGACAGCGCTCATGGTGGATACTCCAGCTGCCACGGGTCTTCTCGGACGCATCGCGTATACAACAACGCTCGTAACCAGCATCCTCATGTACCTTGTCGTCGCATTCTCGATTTCTCCGGTTGTCACGATCGCGACGTTCCTCATCTCTCTTTTTGTCTTCATGGTGCTTCGTCCGCTCCTCAATCGCGTGCATGCACTCTCGCGCTCCCGCGCGGCGATTTACAGCGATACTATGCACCACACGACCGAGCATGTCGACGGATTGAAGTCGATAAAAGCGTTCGGGGTAGAGGCGGCAGCGGTGAAACGCGCACTCGGACTTTTCCAAGCCATCAAGGAGCGCACCACCACGATGCAAATGTTCCAGCAGTTCGCGACCCAGGTAGTGACACCTATAGGCATCGCCTACATCGCGCTCATATTCGGACTCGCGTACAAGACGCCGTTCATCAGCTTTGCTGCGCTTCCGGCGATTCTCTACCTTGTCTATCGCATCTTCACGTACGCGCAACAAATGCAGGGCAATCTGCAGGCCTTGACCGAGTCGATACCGCATCTCGAGCGCGTCATCGCGATTGAGGATCAAGCGTCCGTCGGGCAGGAAGATATATCTGGAGCGCGGTCGTTCGTGTTCAAGAAGGAGCTGTCCTTCGATCGCGTTTCGTTCTCGTACGATCTCGGCACTGAAGTTCTACATGCCGTTTCGTTCTCGATACAGAAAGGCACAATGGTCGGGCTCATCGGGCCTTCGGGTGCGGGAAAAACCACGTGCGTCGATCTGGTTCTGCGTCTTCTTAAACCCACAAAGGGCAGCATCACACTCGACGGCGTTGATGTGCGGGAGATCAAGCTCGCAGACTGGCGTCGCCGCATTGCGTACGTCGCTCAGGACCTCTTTCTCATTCACGGGACAATCCGCGACAACATCCGCTTTTACGATGCATCCATTTCAGATGAAGACGTGTGGGCGGCTGCACACATGTCGCACGCGGAGGAGTTCATGCGCAGATTTCCAGAAGGGCTCGACACGATGGTTGGTGAGCGGGGGATTACACTCTCGGCTGGGCAGCGTCAGCGCCTTGTAATAGCCCGCGCTCTCGCGAGGAAGCCCGACGTCCTCATACTTGATGAGGCAACGAGTGCCCTTGACGCGGAGTCGGAATCGCACATCAAGCGGGCGATTGAGGAGCTTAAGGGCCGCATTACCATCATTGCGATTGCACATAGGCTCTCCACCATCATGGATTCCGACGAGCTCATCGTTCTCGATCGCGGGCGCGTTGTTGAAACAGGAGAACCGAGTAAACTCCTCAAAGATACTGGCTCGTACTACTACAAGGTGAATTTTATCAATCAATAGCATGAAAGTTTTCTTGATTTGGGCAGACAAAAAGGCGGAAATGCGCATACTCTTTGATGCCTTTGCGCGCGGCGGGCACGAGGTTCTCTATTGGGTGGGTGAGCGAGGCGGGGAGCACCACGCGCCAAAAAACACGGTATTCCACGATCACTACGATGCGTGGGCGGGTCTCCCTGCGGAGTTTTTCGCAAACGAGCGCTTCGATCCAGCGTCCTCGGTGTTCATTGAGAAGCACTATGAGCTCGAGTCACTCGTGCTCACGATGATGAACAAGCGTTACGATCGGGCTTCCGTAGACGAACGCAAGCAAATCTACTACAACATGCTTTCTTATTGGAGTAGCGTTCTCGAGAAGTTGCAGCCGGAAGCTATTGTCTTTACGACTATTCCACATAGCATCTACGATTTTATTCTCTATACGCTTGCACGCGAGAAAAACCTGAAGATGCTCATGTTCGAGGATACGTGGGTTGCAGGGCGCCTTGTGTGGATCAACGACTATCAAAAGGGAAGCAGTGCTTTTGCAGAAGCGGTTGCACGTAACAAAAAAAGATCCATCTCGTGGGACGACATAGGAGGGGATTTGCGCGCCTACTATGAGACTCAAGCAGGTTCATCTCCCGTAAAGCCGGCATACATGCAGGCACAGCAGCATGCCGGCCAAACGTGGCGACTTTTCTGGCACCGCGTTGCAGTCGCCCTTCGCGCCCTCACGGAAGGCAACCTTCACTCTCTTCTTTGGGATTTTGCACGGCGTATTCTATCGGAAAATCTGAAGTCGGAATACATGCGCTTTGTCCGGAGTCCCGAATGGAGTGTTCCTTTTGTATATTTTCCTCTAGGCTTTCAGCCAGAGCGGACGACTTCGCCGCAGGGCGAAATATTTCATGACCAGATACTTGCTATTCAAACGCTAGCTGCGGCGCTCCCTCCGAATTGGGAGATATACATCAAAGAACATCCCTCGCAGTGGTGGCTCCGGGGAAAAACCCGCTTTTCGAGCGCGCGCTATCGGGGCTACTACGAGCGTCTGGCCGCGATTCCTCACGTGCGTCTTGTGCCCATTCACACGGACAGCCATACACTTATCGCGCGCTCGCAAACGGTTGCGACGATCACCGGTACAGCGGGATGGGAGAGCCTATTCCGCCGCAAGAGACCGCTTATATTCGGATATCCATGGTATGTATCGGCCCCTCAGATTTTCCGTGTTGCGAGCGTCGATGATTGCCGCAAGGCACTCTCTGAAATACAGCGCAAGCCTCTGGCGAGCGAAAAAGATCTGCTCGTAGTTCTCAAGAGCCTCGAGGAGGGTTCCATGCGTGCCTACATCGGCATCGTGCGCGATCAATTCAGCGAGCTGCCGTATGACGTGCCCATAAGTGCCGAGGCGAGCATGCAGGCGGTCGGAGAACGAATTCAGGCTGAACTCGCCACTCTCTAGAGCATGTTTGAAAATCTCCGCTCACGAAGCCTCTCTCTCGTCGGTCGCGTCCCCGACTGCTGTCGGGGCGCTGCCTCTCGGCTCGTCAGCCTGCGAGAACACCGCCGAAAGAGAGGCTTCATTCGCTGCCGGCAATCAGTTTTCAAACATGCTCTAGTCCGGAAGTTAACGTCGTTATCAACGTAATCGCGAGAACATGAAGACCAAAAGCGATTTAGCTGCAAACAGAGAACAGTTCTGGGAGCGCACGGATTATTTGATGCAAGGCGGAGACGATGATTCAAACGGCAGAAAGGCGTGGTTTGCGCGCGTCGTCGCCCTGTACAATCCCAAGAGTGTTCTGGAGCTAGGCTGCAACGAGGGATCGAATCTACGGCGCATTCGCAATCTTAACCCGGCGATCAGACTTGCCGGTCTGGAAATCAACCCCGATGCCGTCAAAGTGGCGCAGGCAACACTTCCCGGCGCGCACATCGTGTGCGGGAGCATCTATGATGCGGATACGTTTTTCAAGGAGCAAGAGTTTGACCTCGTTTTTTCGATGGGGGTTCTCATCCACGTTCCTCCGGACACGGTGGAAGAGGTCAGGGATCAGTCGCTGCGATTGGCGAAGAGAGTGGTTCTCCACTGTGAGGAGCATTCTTTAAACCCTAAACCGATGCGATTCGACAACGGTGTTCCGCACCGCTGGTCGCACAATTACCTTGCGCTCTACGCTGGCTATCCTGTCCGTGTCTACGATAATATCGTCGGATCTGCAGACGGCGCCCATCATCTTGCCGTCGTTGAGGTTGGCGCCAAAACGAGCGCGGGGTTCCTCGCGAGAGTGCGTGTATGGTACTTGTGCCGCTTACTTCCGTTTGTAGACAAATGGCAAAAGAGGATGCAACTGCGCTGGCAGGTTAGAGGTCCAATCCGTTTTTTCCTTCCGTAGTGGGGAGGCGTGCGCAATATGAAGAACAAAGAGCTTGTTGTGGTGGGTATCAATGACTCGCACAATGCTTCGGCGTGTGTATTTGTAGGTGGGACGCTTATTGCCGCGGCCGCGGAGGAGCGATTCCAGAGGATCAAATCTATGGGAGGATTTCCCAAAAACGCAATAGAGGAGTGCATGAAGATAGCCGGCGTCACCAAGAGAAATGTGGATTATGTCGCCGTGGGGAGTATTGGTGTGAGTGCTGACAACATGCACAATATCGTGCCCACACTCGGTATTCGCGATCTCTATCGACTGGAAAAAGAGTATTGGCAGCCTGTTATTTACGAAAAGAAAAATAAACGGTTGCGCGATATTTTCCCGCATTACAAACCAAAAGGAGTGCTCCACTATCCGCTGAAGTCGGTTCCTTTCGCGTTCAATCGGGAACTGTCGCCCGCAACTGTTGAAAGAATAGCGGAGATGAGGAAGAAGTTCGCCGCCCGTTACTTTGGACTACCGGAAGATAGTGTTCACTTTGTCGACCATCATACGGCGCACGCGTATTACGCGTATTGGACGGATCCGTTGAGAGAAAAGAAGAGGAACGTGCTTGTTCTCACGGCGGATGCGGGAGGCGATGGTGTCTATGAATCCGTAAATGTGTTTAGCGATGGCGCATTCAAGTGCATATACAGAGGGCACACCTGTCTTGTGGCGCCTATCTACAGCTACATGACGCTCCTGCTAGGCATGAAGCCTAATGAGCACGAGTACAAAGTCATGGGGTTGGCTCCTTATGCAAAAGAGTATGAGAAGAAAGGCCCTCGCGGCGTCTTTGAAGATGCGCTTGCCGTGCATGGTTTGAAGTTCCGAAGGAGTCCGGAGGTAAAGGATCTTTTCAAATACTTTCAAGAGAAGCTGCTACGATATCGTTTCGACGGCATAGCGGGCGGCCTTCAAGATTTTGCTGAAGACATCATCCGAACGTGGGTGCTAAATACCATCAAAGCGACTGGAATTGGTGATCTCGCTCTGAGCGGAGGGTTGTTCCTTAACATCAAGATCAACAAAGTATTGTCAGAATTGCAGAGCGTGCGCTCGCTCTATGTGCCACCCGGGATAGGCGATGAATCGCTCGCGATAGGGGCATGCTACCGGCTCTTTGAAGACCTAGGCAAGGATATGTTCAAAGTCACGCCGCTGTGGCATGCGTATCTCGGCAGCGTGGCAACGAAAAAAGACGTGGAGAAATTACTCCGGCATCCGCTTATCAAAAGACACTATTCGATCAAGAGAAAAGCGACTCCCGACGACGTGGCGCGCGTACTCGCCCGAGGAGAGATTTGCGCGATTTTTCAGGGAGCGATGGAGTTTGGTCCCCGTGCGTTGGGGCATCGCTCCATCATTGCCGACCCGAGCAAGCCGGAGTCGGTGAAAAAGATCAACGACGCGATAAAAATGCGGGATTTCTGGATGCCCTTCACGCCCTCGATTCTCTCGGAGCGCATGAACGACTACATCGTCACGCGAAATGGGATTTCCGATTCTTATATGACGGTGAGCTTTGACACGACCAAGCTCGGGAGGTCGCATCTCGCGGCAGCGATTCATCCGTATGACAAGACAGCGCGTCCGCAGAGAGTACGCAAGAGTGTGGCACCAGAATACTATTCGATTATCAAAGCATTCGAGAAACGCACGGGTATCGGCGCAGTACTGAACACATCGCTCAACATTCACGGCAAACCGATTGTGCGAAGGCCTATTGAGATCGCTAGAGAGCTTATCGCGAACGCAGACGTTCGGTTGGATAATATCTATATTGAAGGGATATTGCTCTCAAGGAAAAGGAGGACATAATGGGCAGCATGCTTGCCATTGTTGATTATGGGATGGGAAATGTCGGATCGGTCCAGAACGCACTTTCCGCTCTCGGTATCGAGTCGAAGATAACCGCAGAGGCGTCGGATATAGAGAACGCGTCGCACATCGTTCTTCCCGGCGTGGGATCGTTCGCGCGCGGAATGAAGCGTCTCGAAGAGAAAAATCTGCCCGCGCTCTTGCGCGCGAGTGTTGTGGAGAAGAAGAAGCCTTTTTTAGGTATCTGCCTCGGAATGCAACTTCTCTCTCTCTGGGGAGAAGAGGGCGGAGGCATGAAGGGGTTGGGTTGGATCAAAGGCAGTACGCGCCGGCTCGAGGTGCCTGAAAAGGGATTTCGTCTCCCGCACGTGGGGTGGAACGATGCGACACCAGAGCATCAAGCGACCTTGTTCAGAGGCGTTAGGCGCACGACGTTCTACTTTGTGCATAGTTATCATCTGGTACCGGACGATGGCGAGGTAGTCGCCGCAAGAACGGATTATGGCGGGACCTTCGTTTCTGCGATAGAATCCGGCAATATTTTCGGTGTTCAGTTTCATCCTGAGAAAAGCCAGCGGGAAGGTCTGCAGATATTGAAAAATTTTGTGGCATGTACTTAGACTATGGAGGATTTTTCTGCGACAAAAATATTAAATGACCTGAGGCGTTGCACGCGTTGTACCTTGCCCGAAACGCACGAGACCATTCGTTTCGGAGACGATGGGGTCTGTAATATTTGCAAGAATGCCGAATACAAAAAGGAAGAAGTGGATTGGGATTCCCGTAAGAAAGAACTCTCGAAGCTCGCGGATCAGTATCGGGGGAAGAGTGAATACGACTGCATTGTTCCTTTCAGCGGAGGCAAGGATTCGACGTTTACCGCGTGGTACATCGTGGCAGAGCTCGGCTTACGAGCGCTCCTCGTGAGCTTCGACCACGGGTTTTATCGTCCGAAAGTATTGGCGAATGTCGAGCGCACGGTGAGAAAATTGGGAGTGGAATTCTTGAAATTTCGCTCCGATTGGAAGATCGTGAGATGTCTCATGCGGGAATCATTGCGTCGGAAGGGAGATTTCGACTGGCATGCGCACGTAGGATCGTTCGTGTATCCGATGCAAATTGCACTGAAGCACCGCATCCCTCTTATTTTTTGGGGCGAGCCGAGTGCGGAGTATACCGCGTACTATTCCTACGACGAGATCGAGGAGGTGGACGAAAAACGAAATTACCGCCTCAACAATTTGGGAATTGCCGCTGAAGACATGGCCGGATTTTTGCAAGGCGAGGTCTCCATGCGCGATCTTTCGCCATATATCTATCCGTCTGCCGGAGAGTTGCGCTCGCTCGGCGCTCGCTCGGTGTGTCTTGGCTCCTTCATTCCATGGGATGTGCGGAAACATTACGAGATTATCCGGGACAATCTGGCATGGGAAGGCGATGTTGTTGAAGGTGTGCCGCCAAGCTATCCCTATGAAAAGATCGAGTACCAACTGCAAGGGCCCCGCGATTATCTGAAATTCATCAAGCGCGGTTATGCGCGCACGACGCACTTGACGAGCATCGATATACGAAACGGTCGCATGACGAGAGAGGAAGCCGCAAAGTTGATTGTCGCGCACGAAGGCAAACGTCCGCAAAGTCTTGAATATCTCTTGCGGATCCTTGATATTTCGGAGGACGAATGGAGAAAAATCGCGATTGCGCAGGCAGTGCCCCCATACACACATGATTTCAGAGGTGAGCGCGAGGACGAGGCGCTCCCGGACATGAGCCAATGGAACTGGAACCCCTGAACCATGCTTAAAGTCAGATTGATTCCGGTCTTGCTTCTCAAAGGAGGGCGCATGGTAAAACCCGTTCAATTCGGGTCGGGGGGGGAGCGCGACGTCGGATGGCCTATCACGACGGCCCGCATCTACAATTCGCAGGACGCCGATGAGCTTATCTTTCTTGATATCGAAGCTTCGCAAATCGGAAGGAACTTTCTTCTCGATACGCTCCGGGAGGTCGCGCGCGAGTGTTTCGTCCCTCTGACGGCAGGCGGAGGAATTCGCGATTTGGAGACAATACGGGAGATGCTTGCTGCCGGAGCGGATAAGGTTTCCGTTAATTCGTACGCCGTTGAGAGTCCCTCGTTTATAGAGAAGGCGGCGGATATGTTTGGGAGTCAGTGCATCGTCGTTTCGATTGACGCCAAAAAGAGGGACGACGGAACGTACGAAGTGTTCACGAACCGCGGACGGAGTGCAAGCGGGCTTCTGGTTGTCGAATGGGCCAAAAGAGCCGCCGAGCTTGGGGCGGGAGAGCTTCTCATCACCTCGATCGATAGAGAAGGCACCTTGGAAGGATATGACCTCGATCTCGTTAGCATGGTAGCGGATAGCGTGGTCATACCAGTCATCGCGAACGGCGGCGCGGGGACGCGGCAGCATTTTGTCGATGCTGTTCGCAAAGGACACGCCTCCGCCGTCGCGGCCTCGTCGATATTTCATTTCACAGATTCCAACCTTACCCAGGTGAAGTCGTTTATCTACAACGCGGGAATACCGATTCGTTCGGTGTAAACTTAACACATGCGCGAAACATTGGAGCTTGAAGGTGAAAGGACACGTCTGCGCTCCGTAGATCTGGAGGACGCGACAGAGTACTACGTCGCGTGGCTCAACGACCCGGAGGTAAATCAATATTTAGAGACTAGGTTTAGAGAGCAGACTACTGACAGCGCAAAAGAATACATTAGGAAAAAGATCGAAGATCCCGACACGCTTTTCTTGGCAATCATTCGGAGGGACACGCAAAAACACATTGGCAACATCAAGTTGGGCCCGATAAATCGAGATCATAGGTACGCCGAAATGTCCCTCGTAGTCGGAGACAAAGCTTCGTGGGGAAAGGGATTTGGGAGCGAGGCGATTGGACTTCTCACGGACTATGCATTCGGCACGCTCGGCCTTCACAAAATTATTGCGGGAGCGTATGAGAACAACACGGCTTCCATAAAAGCGTTCTTGAAGTGCGGTTTCGAGAAAGAGTCTGTGCGGAAGAAACAGTACTACTACAAAGACGCTTACGTCGACGCGATTGTCATGACGCGGTTCAACGAAAACAGCGGCTGATTGCTCACGACAGCAGTTTGATGGCACCGAGGCCGCTTAAGACGAGCTTCCCGTTTTGCCGCTTCATTCTCGTTCGTATTTCAGCGATCCGCGTTGAGGCGATTTTTCTTATGACCTCCGCCTCGACTGAGATCGTGTCGCCGACGTAGTATGGATTTGGAAAGCTCGTTTCCTGTTTGAGGCACACCGAGGTGCCGCCGGGAAGGTACATGCCGTAGAGACGAGAGAGAAATGACGTGAGAAGAAATGCGTACCCTATCTTTTTATCGAACCCGCTCTTTTTTGCGAATACGTCGTCGGTATGTACCGGACTTTCATCTTCCGAAAGATTCTCGAACTCCCGATGCATCTTCTCAGTAATCTCAATCGTGAAAGAAGCGGTGTCGCCGACTTGAATTTCATCGAATGTTTTTCCTTTCTTCATTTTGTTTTATTTTCAACTGTCTTTTTCAACTCGCCGTACGTTTGGACTTTTTCCACTTCCGCCATCGTGAATTGGATTCCGAGTTTTTTTTCTATTTCCGAAATGAGCATCAAGTGATTGAAAGAATCCCATTCGGGAGTCTCGCGCCGCACGAGCGTGTCTTGTATCTTACCCTTGGGAAGACCGAGCACTTGAGATGCTATGTTCTTGAGCGTGTTCATTGTTCTTTGACAGTTACGGTTTTTGGAGCTTCGAAATTCTTGATGGGGGAATACTCCCACATCTCAGTCTTGCCGACACTTTCCGCGAGCACAAAACCGCATCTCTTGTAAAAGCCTTTCGCGGGCGCGTTCTTCGGCGTGGGAATGAATTCGCCGACGATTGTCTTTGCCTTTGCTCTCTTCGCGCGCTTGATAATAGCAGAAAGGAGTCCATCCTCAGCGCCGCGGCCGATGACGCGGCATGAGAGCAGAAATGAATCTATCCGCCAGTTTTCTTTTGCGAGCCTCACAATGGCAACTCCCGTAAGTCCGCTCTCGCCAAAGTTGTCTTTCACGTCGACTGTGAGAATAAGCGTGTTTTTGTCCGAAGTGAGCTTTCTGATTTCTTCTTCTGTGCGCCTGCGCGTTGTTGTGTTGAATTGGTTTGTTTTTTGAGTGAGCTGTGCCACGCGAGGTATCGAGTCAGGAGAAGCTTTCCGTATTGTTATGGTTGTCCCGAGCGTGCGGAGGTACTCTTCGAGACTTCCGGAGCTTTTCTTAAGGGATTGTCGCTTCCGTTCTGTGGTGTACATCTCGCTCCTTTTCTTGTCTTCGGGAGAGAGCGAGAACGCGTCAAAAAGGGTTAAGCGCTGGAGCGTTTCCAAAAAGCGGGCGGGATCCTCTGGAAGCTCGATGACACTCACCTCGGGAAGCGCGCTTCGGATGAGTGCGCGCTCTGCCGGGTTGTCGTCGAGGAAAGCAATGCTGTCGATGCCAATCCCGATTTCTTCAGCAATCCTTCGCATGTTTTCCACCTTATCACTCCAGTTGATCTGCAGAGAAGCGAAATGCTCCTCCTTGAGAACTTGGTGTGGATGCTTCTTGAATACCTCGCGCACGTCCTCGAGGTTATTCTTGCTGTTTATAGCGAGTATTACTCCTCGCTCGGAGAGCGAGAGCATGTATTTCTGGAGCTCCCAGAATGGTCGTCCCTCTGGCGTAGGGCCTAGCTTGATGCCGCCGAGCCCGTCTTCTCCGATAATTCCTCCCCACATCGTATTGTCTAGGTCGACGACGAGGCATTTTTTTGTAAGCGCTTTGAGAGGGCGAATGTATCCCATCAGTTGCTCGGTAAGCGCCGGAAAGTACTGAGGATCAAGCGTGATGTCGCCTAAGTAGTAGAGTTTCGGGTCGAGGGCGTTTTGTTTTCCAATGCGCGAGAGAAATCCCTCGTAGTCAAAGATGAAAACCTGCACATCTTTTTTATATTGGTCGCAAAGACGCTCGTTTATTTCTCGAACCGTTTTTTGAAGACCGAGCTCCTCTTTGTTCTCAAGGATGCCGAGCGGGCTGTGTGTGGGGACCTCTAAATTGCTAATGACGATTTTCGCGTCGGATTTTTTCAGTACGGCGATAAGCTTTTCAGTTTCCTTTAGCGTCCTCTCGAACCATCTTTTTCGCGTGCCTTGCGAAATAGCATAAGGACCCAGGTATGTCTCGCCGAGAGCGGCTCGTACGTTGGAGAGGATGAAAATAATATGTGGTTTGAAATTGTAGAGGTCGCTTTTCGGGTCGAGTATTTCCTGCGCGGTCTGTTTGTATTTGCCGACATATATATCCGGCCGCAGTCCCATCTCATGGCAGTGGACCGCCATCGTTTCTTTGAGTCCGGCGATCGTACTCGACGGCAGGAGTGCGATACGCACATCTGCACGCGAATCTTTCTTCTCGATCTCCTTTTTGTGGAGACGGTAAAAAGAGATGGTTTCCGCAAAGGGCTTTAACGTCATAGTTTCTTGGCGAATGCAGCGGCGAGCGCGTATCGCCCAGCGTGGGCCATCGTGAGAGAAATATCGATCTTTGGCGATATCTGATTGAGCGACACGGTCGGTGCATCACCGCGAGCACGAATGCGAATATCCCGATATGCGATGCCGCGCATTCCCATTCCCGAGAGCGCCTTGATGACCGATTCTTTGGCGCAAAAACGTGCCGCGAGATGTTGGGCCGGCCTTCGCATTGAAAAACAGTACGAAAGCTCGTCATCGGTGTATACGCGGTTCAAAAAAATCCGATGCCTCGTGCGATCGAGCTTCTCGAACCGCCCTATCTCCTCAATGTCCGCCCCGATCCCGAATTCTCTCGCACTTTTCATATCTCGACTATATCATCTGCGATGAAAGGGTCATTCACGCGTCGGCACCCGCTTCTTGAGGGGAATCCGCTGAATAAACGCATCAATGTTTTCTTCGAGCATGCGTGTTCCCGTTGAAAAGAGGTTACGCACGCGCACCCCCGAGATCCGTCCCGCTCCTACGCTCGCTTCGCGCAGGTCTCCATCTCTCCGCAGTTTTGTCTCGAGTCGCGAAAGTTCTGTTTGCACGCTTCCGTCGAGTGGAAGAACATGATAGGTACATGAGACCTTTCTCTCCGACCCACCGCTGCGGATCGTACCGGTGAAGATTTTCGCGGATCGGTAGGGTACCGCGTGCATCGCTTCGATGTGATGGATGAACGTTGCGCGGTCGAAGGGGGCTCCGAAAAAGACGACTATCGCGTCGAGAGCGTGTAGACGCGCGAATACTGATTTTGCTCCGTACGCATCTAGGTCGACATCAATGAGTTTTTCTGCCTTCGGCCCGCGCGCAGCGACCGAGACGATCGGATGCGTTGAGCGGACAACGCCTTTTTCCGTGCGGAAGAACTCTGATAGCAGTCCCATCTGCTCTGCGGGACTCTTCTCCCTATCAAACAGTTTGCCGCGACAAAAAGAATAAGTGAATGTAGGCATCGCGAGAGTACCGTCGGGGATGCATCTCTCGATTGCGTCTAAGAGAGAGCGACAGAGCGTCAGTTTGTCGATTCCGGGGCCGATTCGGCCGAAGACGCCGAGATCCGCATGTATAAAAACCACATCATTGTCGCGCACGCCGACTGCGCGGAGTGCGTCGGTGAATTCAGCCGAGCGTATGCACGCTTCGTCGTTTTGGTACAAGCAGTCTGTCTTCACGAGAGTACTCTACCACGCGCTCTCGCGTGAGCGCGAGCAAATTTTACAAGCTTTTGAGCCATGGTATAGTGCAGCGGAAAGACTTGAATAGTATGTATTCGCTCAAGAGAAAGGTCATTTTAATCACTGGGGGGACGGGTTCTTTCGGGAGGGCGTGCGTGAAGACGCTTCTTGAGAAGCACAATCCGAAAGCGATCCGCATCTACAGTCGCGATGAGTTGAAGCAGTGGGAAATGAGCCGAAAGTTCAATTCCGATAAACTCCGTTTTCTCATCGGCGACGTGCGTGATTACGAGCGCCTCAGGCGTGCTACGGAGGGCGTAGACGTCATCATTCATGCTGCTGCCCTGAAGCAGGTGCCTGCGGCCGAATACAACCCTATGGAGGCGGTCAAAACGAATATCGGCGGTGCGATGAACGTCATTAATGCGGCGCTCGACAACAACGTGCCGCGTGTCATCGCGCTCTCAACGGATAAAGCGGCGGCGCCCGTGAATACTTATGGCGCGACGAAGCTCGTCGCCGACCGGCTCTTCATCCAGTCGAACGCGTATCGCGGCCCCAAGCGCGACACGCGCTTTTCTGTGGTGCGCTATGGCAACGTTTTGGCGAGCAGGGGGAGCGTCATCCCGCTCTTTCGGGCACAGCAGGCAAGCGGAGAGCTGACTGTTACGCATCCCGAGATGACGCGATTCTGGATTTCGCTCCCGCAGTCAGTCGATTTTGTGCTCACGTCGCTCGCAATCATGCAGGGCGGCGAGATGTTCGTGCCGAAGATTCCTTCGATGAAGATCATGGACCTCGCGAAGGTAATGGCGCCGGGGGCCACATGCCGTATCGTTGGCATCCGCCCGGGCGAGAAGATTCACGAGTGCCTTATCACGAAGGAGGAAGGAAGGCATGCCTACGAGATGAAGGATCGCTACGTCGTGCTTTCCGCATCGCCGATCGGATGGGACAACGATTTGAGAAAATACAAGGGTGTCAAAAAGATGAAAGGAGAATTCGAGTACCACAGCCACACCAATAAACATTTTCTGGATCACCATAGCATGCGCAGGCTCCTCAAAGAGGTCGAGAAGCACGCATGAGTGTATGAGAAAATCCGCGCCGTTTTTATTTTCGCGGGCGATCAAAGTCGGGAATCGTAAGATTGGCGAAGGTGCACCTGTCTATTTCGTAGCGGAAATAGGCGCAAATTTCGACGGCGACCTGAAGAAAGCGAAGGAATACGCGCGCGTAGCCAAGGAGTGCGGAGCGGATTGCGCGAAGATCCAGAGCTTCAAATCGAAGAAAATCGTTTCCGCGAGAGGGTTCGCTTCGATGAAACTGAAGGGAGTGCATGGTTCGTGGAAGCGCCCGGTTGACGAGGTATTCAAGGAGGTGGAGTTTCCGCGCGCGTGGCACAGGAAGTTTTTCGAATACTGCTGGGAAATAGGCATTACGCCGTCGTCCGCTCCGTACGATTATGAAGCAGTCGATCTCATGGAGGATATCGGCGCAGAGTTCTACAAGATCGGCTCAGGGGACATCACATGGCTCGAGATGGTGGAGTACATCGCAAAAAAAGGAAAGCCGGTCATGCTCGCAACCGGCGCCTCGACTCTTGCAGAAGTGGATGAAGCGGTGAGGGTGATCGAGAAAACGGGGAACCGCGACCTTGTCCTCATGCAGTGCATCACGAACTATCCTTCGAAATTCGAGAGCGCGAACATCAATGTACTCCACACATACCGCAAAGCATTCGGCGCTATTCTCGGATATTCCGACCACACACCGGGCGATGTCGTTCCCCTCGGAGCTGTCGCTTTCGGCGCGAAGGTAATCGAGAAGCATTTTACCTTTGATCGCGGTCTCCCGGGGCCCGATCATCCGCACTCCATGGAGCCGCAGGAGTTTGCCGACATGGTTTCCCGCGCGCGCGATCTTGAGAAGGCACTCGGGTCGTCTAAGAAGGAGGTGGTCGCGGAAGAGGCGGAAACGGTGATCGTTCAGCGCCGTGGACTAACTGCGGCGCGAGACATCAAAAAAGGCGAGAGGATTACAAGAAGCAACGTGGTAGAGCTACGTCCCGCACTCGGTATTCCTCCCAAATACAAGAATGTTGTGATAGGGAAGCGTATGAGGACAAGTCTAAGAGCGGGGGAGCCGATTAGGTGGGAAAACATCGGCTGAATATCATGCTCACGGACAAGGAGAAGTTTGTCGCGTTTCTGGAGAACGAATCACCGCGCAGGGGCGACGTGATCGTGCTTTTAGAGGGCGACGGTTACAACCGCGTCAAGCATGCAGCCCGACTGTACAGCGATAATTATGCACCCCGTATTATTGTTCTTGGTGGCGACGTGCGGCGCGAATACGGGAGTTATCCCAGTCGCGAACTCTCTCGCGAGCTCCAAAAGCAGGGTGTCCCGAAATCTGCGATTTATGCAGAAGAAAAAGCACCGCACACCTTGGGAGAAGCTAAGCGCACAATGGCGCTCGCCAAAAAAGAGGGATGGAAAAGTCTCATTTTGGTGACCTCGCCCCACCACCAATTCAGGGCATTCCTCACGTTTCTGAAGGCGATGCGCGATGCCTCGCTCGATCTCCTCCTCGTGAATGCACCCGCGCGCCTCCCGTGGTTTGGCGAAAATCCGTGGGGGAAGCGCTCCGATCTCCTTGAGGGCGAGCTTGCTCGGATTGAGGAGTACCAAGCCAAGGGGCACTGCGCAACTTTTTCAGAAGGTCTTGTCTACCTTAAGGATGCCGAGCGCCACCTCTATGGTCAGGGAGAAGACGAGCTTAGTACTCCCCGCCAGCGTCCGACTATTATTCCGTATTCCACGCAGGAGGTAAGTGAAGCCGACGTACGCGCTGTCTCGATGACACTGCGCTCCTCGCACCTCACGCAAGGTCCGGCGGTGGAGAGATTCGAACGTGCGATTGCACGATACACCGGTGCGCGTTTTGCCGTCGCGTTTTCCTCGGGAACTGCCGCTCTCCATGCAGCGTACTTCGCCGCGGGGATCAAATCAGGAGATGAGGTCATCGTGCCCGCGCTCACCTTTGCCGCGAGCGCTAATGCCGCGCTCTACGTGGGCGCCCGTCCTGTGTTTGCAGATATTGATCCAGAGAGTGCAACGATCGACCCGAAGGACGCAGGGCGCAAAATCACGCAGAGGACAAGAGTGCTCGCGCCGGTCGATTACGGAGGCAGGCCGTCCGACATGCGAACACTCGCTTCGATCGCAAAAAAGCGCAAGCTCGTTCTGATTCTCGATGCGGCGCATAGCCTCGGTGCGCACTACCGCGGAAGGCCCGTCGGAAACGACGCGGACATGACGATGTTCAGTTTTCATCCAGTCAAATCCATAACGACCGGCGAGGGAGGCGCGATAGTTACGAACAGCGCAACGTATCGTCGGAAGCTTCTCCTTTTTCGACATCATGGCATCAGCAAGGAACCCTCGACCTTCGTCGAAAAGAAGCACGGCGCGTGGTATCAGGAGATGCAGGTGTTGGGTTACAACTACCGCCTCTCAGACATCCAATCGGCTCTGGGCGAAAGCCAGATGAAGCGTCTCGATGCGCATATCGAAAAGCGGCGGCACCTTGCAAAGCGATATCGGACGCTCCTGCGTAGCACCCCGCACATCGCACTTCCGCCGGAAGACACGAGGGAGAAGCGTTCGGCATGGCACCTCTATCCGATCCGTCTAGTAGGCGCGTACGCGAAATCGAGAGATTCTGTGTTCTCACAACTGCGCGAAAACGGAATAGGCGTGCAGGTTCACTATCTTCCCGTCTACATGCATCAGTACTACAGGCGCCTCGGTTACAAGAAAGGCCTCTGTCCTAAGGCGGAGGCTTATGCTGCGTCGGAAATATCACTTCCAATTTTCCCGAGTTTGACCGAGCGAGATCAGAAATTCGTCGTCTCGACCCTGAAGGATGTTCTTCGAAAGATCCGCAAGCTCCATGACTAGATCACGACTTGTTCTTGGCACGGTGCAACTCGGTATGCCCTATGGCGTCCGCGCGGGAGCGCAGCCGTCGCAGGATGAAGCGTTTAGAATTCTTGATGAGGCCTACGAGCGCGGCGTTAATACCTTTGATACCGCTTCTAGCTATGGAAGTGCAGAGGATGTCCTTGGGCAGTGGATGACGCGCCGAGGAAATCAGAGCGAGATCTTCGTCATTACGAAGATGCGCCACGGAGCACTTGGAGAGGATCCCAGGGCTTCAGCCGCCGATATCGCCGATCGGGAACTCATGGTCTCTCTCTCACGATTAAAGCTTGAACACGTAGATGGCTACCTGCTGCACGATCCGGCGCTCCTCCGTCGGGAAAATATGGTCGACGCGCTTCTGAAGTTAAAAGAGCGTGGTTTGACGGCGCATGTCGGCGTATCTGTCTACGATGAATCCGACGCTCTCGCCTCGGCGGAGAGCCGTCTTGATTACATCCAAGTACCCTACAACGTGCTCGATCAGCGGCTTCATAGAACGGAATTTTTTTCTCTCGCTCGCGAGAGCGGCAAGACCATTTTTTCCCGAAGTGCACTTTTGCAGGGACTTCTTACGATGGATATTGCAGACGTGCCGCAGCATCTCTCGGTCGCGCGGCCCTTTTTGGAGCGATTCCATGCTATCGCAAAGAAAGCCGATCGATCGCCGCTTGCCGCTGCATTTCAGTACGCGTATATTCGCTCGCCTGCAGATAACATCGTCTTTGGCGTGGATAGCAGGGAGCAGCTCCGAGAGATACTCGCGCTTGCAAAGGAGGCGAAGGATGAACCATGGATGGCGGAAATCCAAAAGACGTTTGTCGATGTGCCTCGCGAGGTTGTGGATCCGCGTTTGTGGGGAAGACCGAGCATATGAGAGCTTCAATCATCATCCGTGCGTACAATGCCGAGGCGACGCTCGCGCGAGCGATCGAGAGCGCTCTCAGGCAGGAATTTCCCAAGGAAGACTATGAGGTGATCGTCGTTGACGACGGCTCGACTGACGGAACAAAAAAGGTCGTGCGAGTCTTTAAGAGTGTAAAGTACATCCATCAGAAAAACAGCGGTATCGTGAAGGCTGCAAATGTAGGGGTGGAAGCAGCAAAAGGGGATCTCGTAAGTCTGCTGGATGCCGACGATGAATTCTTGCCGGATCTCTTAGCTCAAATGACGCAGCATTTTGATGACGGCTCGCTTGATGCGGCCTATCCGGATTATTTCGAGGAATATCGCGGGACAAAAAAACTTGTCTCCCCGGCGCATATCCTGCAGGTAATAGCGGGAGGAATGGTGTGGAGGCGGGGTTCTCTTCTGAGAGCCGGAGGATTTCCTGAAGGAACGATTTTTCCGGAGTATGATCTGCTTCTCTCCACATGGGGGAAATGGAAACTATTTCATGTCCCTTCGGCCCTTATGATTTACCATCGCAGGGAGGAGAGTCTCACAGGGAATAATAGTCTCATTCAGAAATCTATAGGAAAGCTGAAGCAAAAGTATCCGAATTTGACTGGCGAGATTGAAAAGATCCGCTCGTATGCATTATGACCGAATTAACATTGAGACCAGCGACTGTGGATGACATACAGCGACTCTTTGAGTGGCGCAATGACCCCGACACGCGCAAGAGTTCGAGAAATCGGGAGCCGATATCGCTCGGTGAGCACAAGACATGGCTTCTGCGCTCACTTTCTGACACGTCGCGGATCCTCCTTATTGCGGAGCAGGAGGAAGTTCCGGTGGGCGTCGTGCGGGCCGATGAAAAGAGTGGGGTCGTTGAACTTTCGTGGACGATTGCGCCAGAAGCGCGCGGGAGGGGATTGGGGAAAAGCATGGTCGTACAATTCGTGAGAGAGCGACTTTCGGGAAAAAAGATCCGTGCATCGGTACGAAAAGGCAATATCCCATCCGAAAAGATCGCCGAAGCGCTCGGCCTGCGCCCGACCGTCCCAGAAGAAAATTCCGGCGATCCTCCCATGATCGTGTGGAATTGATTTGTCGCGACCCTTTCTCTGTGGCAGGATGCCATGCATGAAAGTCGGCAAACGAGAGATCGGTCCCGGAAAGAGAGTTTTTATTGTTGCCGAGCTTTCGGGGAACCACAACGGGAGTCTCAAGCGTGCGCAGAAGATCATCGATGCTGCGGCTGACGCCGGGGCAGATGCGATAAAGCTCCAAACATATACGCCAGATACATTGACGATAGATGTGGACTCGCCGCTATTTCGCGTAAAGAGCGGCAAGAATTGGAAGGGGAAGACTCTCTATCAGTTGTACAAGGAAGCGCACACACCTTGGAAGTGGCACAAAAAATTATTTGCACATGCCAAACGCCGCGGGCTCATCTGTTTTTCAACGCCCTTCGATGAATCTGCGGTGGCGTTCTTGAAAAGGCTTGGCAATCCTATCTATAAGGTTGCCTCGTTCGAGGTCGTCGACATTCCGCTTCTGCGCGCAATCGGAAAAACTCGGAAACCCGTCATCGTGTCTCGCGGGATGGCTAGCGTATCAGAGATCAAGATGGCGATTACAACACTTAGAAAGAGTGGCGCGCGCGAAATTGTCGTTCTTCAGTGCGTGAGCGCGTATCCTGCGAAAGTGGAGGATATGAACCTCGCGACAATTCCCGACATTCGGAAACGCTTCGGCGTTCTCGCAGGACTTTCCGATCATACGCTTGGAAACGATGTTGCTATTGCGGCTGCTGCAATCGGTGCTGTTGTCATCGAAAAGCATTTGACGCTTCGGCGCGCTGATGGAGGGCCTGATGCGGCGTTTTCACTTGAACCGAAGGAATTCAAGGCGCTCGTCAAATCTGTTCGTGTCGTTGAAGCATCGATGGGAAGGCCTACGTACACACCAAGGAGAGCGGAGAAAACGAACATGCAATTCCGCCGCTCTCTTTTTGTTGTTGCCAATGTAAGAAAAGGAGAGCGCTTCAGTCCGCGCAATGTGCGCTCTATCCGGCCCGGAAACGGCCTTCCGCCGAAAGACTATGATCGAGTCATGGGGAAACGTGCTTCGCGCGACATCAAGCGCGGCACGCCCCTCTCGTGGAAACTCGTGCGCCGATACGTATGAACGTTCTTGGCATCATGTGGGAGATGAATTCCACCGCTGCTCTCATGGTGGACGGGAAAGTGATCGCCTCCGCGAGCGAAGAGCGATTCTCGCGCGTCAAGAACGACGAGCGGTATCCGAAGCGGGCGATAGAGTATGTGCTTCGCGAGGCCGGGCTTCGAGGGAGAGATCTCGATTCCGTTGCATTCATGGGACTTGGATGGGGGCCGAACTATGTTCTTACGCGACACTATTCGAAATTTTCTATTGCGGACAATATCCGTGAGCAGGAGAAATACTGGCATCCGATTTTTTATGAAAAGAAAAATCCTGATTATCTTGAAGTGTTCAAAGATAAACTCGATTTCGATCAGTACCCCGGAAAATTGATCTGGCGGAAGGTCATGCGCGATATGAAGCGGATGCGCGGGACGGGTCGAGCAGCTGACGTAATGTCTCAAAAGTATTTTCAGGATTTTCGCCGCTCTGTCGTCGCAAAACACCTTCACATCGATCCGAAGAAAATCTATTTCATCGATCATTCGACTGGGCACGCCCTCTATGCGTACTTTGCGTCCCCTCTCCGAGGCGACGCGCTCGTCGCGACAGCTGACGCGTGGGGAGACAATCTCAACGCGACACTTGCCGTACTGCGCGGCGGCGTCATGCGCAGGATCTACGAGACGAACAATCTCGCACTCGCGCGACTCTATCGGTACACCACTCTCATCCTCGGCATGAAGCCGAATGAGCATGAATACAAGGTGATGGGCCTCGCGTCATACGCGAAGAAGAAATACTGGCAAGATGCGCTCGCGGTCTTTCGAGGTGTGCAAAAAGTTGAGGGCATTGCATTCAAGTTCGTTCAAAAGCCGCCCGATATGTATTTCTATTTCCGTGACAAACTCGAGGGCATCCGGTTCGACTCAATCGCGGGTGCTTTGCAGGCATACACCGAAGAAATGCTACTCGCATGGTTTCAAAATGCGCTCCGAAAGACAAGAATGCGCGACGTAGTGTTCGCCGGCGGTGTAGCAATGAATGTAAAGGCAAATATGGCTCTAAACAGGATGAGGGGCGTGGGAAAACTCTATGTGAATCCGACGCCTGACGATGCTTCGCAGGCGATGGGAGCGTGCTATGCGTTCATGTACGAGCGCCTTCTGAAAGAGAAAAAGGATCCGAGGAGAATCCTGAAACCACTCCGCGATTCCTATTTGGGACCTGCAATTACCGATGTTGAGATAGAGGATCTCGTTCGCAGGAAGAAGTTGCACAGGCGCTACAGAATCACGAAGAAGGTAGGGACTGCGAAGGTGGGCGCACTCCTCGCGCACGGGAAGATCATAGGCAGAGCGGCAGGGAGGAGCGAGTTTGGCGCGCGCGCGCTCGGCAATCGCTCCATCCTCGCGGATCCGCGCGATTCCAGCGTGATTCCCATTATCAATGAGAAAGTGAAGAACAGGGATTTCTGGATGCCGTTTGCGCCGAGTATTTTGGAATCGCACGCGAAAAAATACCTCGTCGGGTATAAAGGAGGAACGACGGCTGCGTACATGACAGTTGGCTTTAACACGACGGAGGCAGGAAGAAAGGCGCTTCGTGCTGGGCTTCATCCGGCAGATCTTACCTGCAGACCGCAAGTAATTCCGCGCGGCCAGAATCCCGCGTACGAGGCTATTATTCGGGCTTTCGAGAAGGAGACGGGGGTGGGTGGGCTCCTGAATACTTCCTTCAATCTCCACGGCGAACCCATCGTGCAGAGCGCCTCAGATGCGCTTCGTGTCTTCGAGCTCTCGCAATTGGACGCGCTTCTCCTCAATGATACGCTGATTGAAAAGATATGAATATACAAACAATAGGTCCGGAAGAATTAGGAAAGCTTGGTTGGTCTGTCTCGATGGGTGAATTGTCCGCGCCCGCGATTCCCTTCGTCGCTGATCTTTTGGATCGACATGCGGGTACGCACCTTCTCGTTTTTGCTCCCAAGATATATACAGATGGTTCGCCGATCACTCTTAATTCACTTCGAGATCGATTTGGCATCGATCCAGCAATCTCAGAGCCCTGTTTTTACAATCAAGATTGGTACCTGAAGGAGGATTTTGCGAATGAGCCGCTCGACGGAAACTGGCATCTTATCCGGAAGGACGTGCTCGAAGACGCGCGCGCAAAGTCACCAGAAGACATAGAGGCGACTATCCCATCTTCCGAGAGATTCCCGAGCGCTGCCTTGTACGCATTCGCATTTCTCGCATGGTGGTTTCATACAGGCGGGGAGAAGTTATGGAAGCATGATTTCGTGTGGTCTCGAGATCGCGACCACAATGGCGATCGCATCTATGTGGGCCGTTACGAGGATCCCGACGGCATCAACAAGAACGGCTTCAACATCCACCGGCATTTGTCGCTCCGCTCGGCATATAGCGCAGCGCCGGAAATTACGGGATGATTAGGACGAGTCCGAGCACTATAAGAAGGAAAAGCGAGATCTTGATGAGGAAATGCTGTTCCCGGAAATAGATCTTTCCGGAGAGAAGCGCAAAAAGTACAGCGAAGCTGCGCATTGCCGTCGTGATAACTGAAGCTGGTCCGTAGAGAT
>Ga0155800_114_pt1 | contig 29301 bp, 25 predicted proteins | sample RifCSPlowO2_01_FD_107454 | JGI IMG/M metagenome (GOLD analysis project Ga0155800, IMG submission 107454) | Candidatus Kaiserbacteria bacterium RIFCSPLOWO2_01_FULL_54_13 | reverse complement strand
CCAACTCAAACAGAATCGTTTGCTTCCCGGGAGAGAGCTCGTGCGCGCGCTCAAGGACCGCTATGGCTTTCTCATATTCACCGGCCACATTGAGGAGCGCACCGAGAAAAAGTGGAAAACGGGCGTCGAGCGGCGACTCTTGTGACTGTAGCGACATCTCCTGCGCTGCCGCATCAAGGAAATTCTGCCTCACCTCGATAGGGACACTCTCGACGCGAATAATCTGTACGGCCGCCTGAGCAAGCTGCTCTCGCGCTTCCTGCGCTCCGAAAGTCCCGGACGAAATCGACTCCTTGAAATATTCGAGGTTTTTCTGCAAGCCCTCCTGCTGCGGCTGAAGAGCCATGAGGAGCGTGCGATTCGCCGAAAGCGGTCGCGCATTCACATACCATGCGGCTCCCCACACAAGGACGACCGCGCACGCCGCAACAACAGGAAGAGATTTAGGAGAAATACTCGGCAGAGGGATCGGTGCCGCGCCCTGCAGACCGGGCATGCTGCTTCTGCGCCACATGATGTAGGCAAGAGTCAACACAAAGAGTACGTAGCTCGTTATGTTGTCGAAGACGAAGAGATTATGGAAGAAGTACGCCGCCAGTAGGCCTGTTAGGATACTGCGCTCATACGAGCTAAATGCGCCTGCCCGCGCGCCCGATTTGTCGCGCGCAGGCGGGTCGCCTCTCCACAGGCACCAGAGAGCGCAGAGAAAGAGCGCGAGGTAGCTTATGAGGCCCACGAATCCGGCTGCTACGAGCCAATCGAAGATAACGTTGTGCACACGGTCGAACCATTGCTCCTGCGCATACATCTGCGGGTTGTAGTACTTGTCGAAGACTATCGCATAGTTCTCCTGACCCCAGCCCAAAATCGGCCTCTCTTTCACACCCTCCCACGCCATGCCCCAGTTCATGAAGCGGGCCTTCGTCGTATTGTCCTCCAAAGAAATCGTCGCAAGCCGCTGTAGGAACGGCACACGCTCCACCCACGCCGCGTCACGCACTAGCCAAAAACCGCCGAGAAGTACGGCAATGCCGATAAAGACCGAGAGAGCCGCGCGACGTGCGTAGGGATGCGAGAGGGCAATGAGGAGTGTCGCAAGAAGCACGCCACCGATGAGGCCGAGTATCGTGCCGCGCGTACCTGTGAGGAACAAGGTGAGTGTATCGAGCGCAATCACACCTCCATAGAGAAGCGATATCCCAAGGCGCCTCCCGGGAGCTCTTTCAGACCATGCGTAGGACCAGAGCGTCGCTGCGATGCCGATATGGAAGAGCATGTATGCCGCGAGGTAAATGGGATTTCCGAACGTTGCGTCGATGCGAGAGGTGGAGGAAAAGCCCGGGTTCAAACTCGCAACGCCGACGAGTTGCAGCAATCCGTAGAAAGCGACGACACCGGAGACGGCAAGAGAAACGTGCCAGAACGTTCTCCAGAGTTTTTCAGTCGAGAGGACACTCGATGCGACTAAAAGCAGGAAAAAAAGATGTGCGAGAGTCACCCAGCCATCCATCCGCTCGTAATTGCTCCAGAAACTCTTGAAAGGATACACGCCGAAGGCGTCCGCGAGCGCGACGACAAGGACAAATAGCGCGAACGCCCCCAAAAGCCATGAGCGCCGGGGCCGGTACGCCGGATTTACGAGCACGAGCGCTAGCCACGCACCTGTCGCGATTTCAACGAGGATGCGGAATGTGAAATTTTTTCCCGTGATGAAGGGAAAGAAGAGCGACTGAGCAACTATAAAAACGATAAAGGGGAGCGCGAAAACGCTCCCAAGTGCCGTCCATCGGAGCGCGTTTTCAATCGTCATGGGCGGAATTGTACCATATGCCTCCGTCTGTCACCGTCTCCCCGAGCGGCTCTTATTTTTTGCACGTCCATAATCGTCCTCGAGCCGCACGATATCCTCTTCGTCGAAATGGCCCAGCGCAACCTCGACGATGACGCCGCCGCGCTTCGATTCAAGCCGGTGTACTGCACCCTTTCCCACACGAAATGACTCCCCGAGGCGAAGTGGATACGTCTCCATCAAACCAGAAGGACTCTGAATCGTTGCCGTTGCATCCCCCTCGACCAAGATCCAGTGTTCGCTTCTCCCGCGGTGGTACTGCAAGCTCAAGCGCTTTCCCGGCCTGATATACACTGTCTTGAGGTTCCACCTCTTCCCGCTATCCCAGCCAAAATAACTTCCCCACGGGCGCACGGTGCGCGAAGCGGGCTTACGCGCCGCTTCTATCATCCATGAGGAAGACTGCACCTTGCCTCCCCTGCCCACATTGAAGATCATTTTGATCCCGAGACGCTTGCAGAGAGCTACCTCCGGAGTATTCTTCGCGAAGCGATCACCGCCGTTAGCAAAGATTGCGGGTCGTATCTTTTCGAGCACGCGGCACACGCTTCGATCAGGGTCGTCTCTACGATGTTTCGTCAGCACAACCGTATCGACGAAGGGAAGTGTTCGGATCAATTCCGCCCGTTCCTTCTGCGGCATAAATACAAATCCCTTTTTCGCACGGAGCCAGTTGTCGTTATTTAAAATGACGACGAGTTTGTCGCCTAGCTTTCTCGCCGCCCTGAAAAGGCGCGCGTGCCCAATGTGGAGGGGATCAAATCCACCGGAAACTGCCACTGAGAGAGGTTTGCGCTTCTTCATAGGCCGCTTTGTATCATTTCACGCGCCAGATTGAAAGAGACTCCGGACTCTCATCCATGCGCCTAACGAGCTCAAGATTACTCCATACATCGTCAGCATCGAGAAAACTCTTGTAGCGATACCGGATATAGAGAGGAAAATCGCTCAAGTAGTCTATGCCTGAATCTTTCACGTACGACCAGAGTTTCCGTTCACGTATCGCCGAGAGAGCAGCATTATTGACCGTTCCATCTAGGTTCACAACCATATGCTGGGAGAAGTATCCTTGTATCCCGGCATTCCAAACGCCGACGGTAGTCCCTGCGGGTAGATGTTCGTTCATCCAAAGAGTCGCCTCGTACATCTGCCTGTGTTGAGGCTGGCTTCCGCGGCGCTGATTTTTGCTCCAGTCAACACCGAAAGAAAACGCGACGATAAGCGCAAGAGCCACTACTCCTCCCCTTTTCCACCCTTCATGAGAAACCCGGGCAAAAAGTACATCAACAACGTAGACCGAGAGTATGGCGAGAAAGAGATTGAATGAGACGAAGTACCACGTGCGCGCGGTCCATCGTATTCCTGCATTGGCGAAAAAAAGTGCCATGAATCCCACAAAAAGTGACTGGGTAACCGTGAGAAGCGCTACACGACTTGGCAACTTGAGGAATCCGAGGAGCGCCAGCGCGAGCGCAGCCCCAAAAACACCACACGCGATCGCATACATGCCGGTGCGCTCGAAGAGCTTATCGAGCTCATACTGAGTATGGTAGATGACCGCCTTCGCCGTTTGAAACCAGCTCTCACCGTGATCCTGCACGATTAGTTGATGGTTTATGACGGTGGCCGCGACTGAGGACGACGTCAGAGGTGTGCCGAACTTTGCAATATTCCACGCGACCCACGGCGAAACCACGAAAGTCGCGACAACACCTGCAATGAGCACACGACGAAATCCGTCCCTCCAGCCACAGCGCAGTAAAACCCAAGCGAGAAAGGCTGCAAAATAGATCGCGAGATCGAGGCGAGCCAGAATCATGAGGCCTGCAACACCTCCGAGGATAAGATAGTTGGAACTCTTACGTTCCTCGACGCGAAGCGCGAGGAGAAAGAATAATGCAAAGAGAAAGAGCGAGAGCGAAGTCTCGAGACCATTTATCGTTTCATACAGAATAAACGGATTGAGAATCCAAATCACGAGTCCGAGCGCGCGGATGTATGCGTTTTCGGTGAAGCGCGCGAGAATACGCGCGACGAGAAGTGCCGTTACCGCATTGATTGCGACCGAAAAGACGAGCGCCGCATGAATGGGAGCAACATCAGCCACGCCATCTACGGAGAAGTATGCAAAGATCGGAACTAGAATGACAAGCCACAGGGGGTGGTAGCCATTCGTGGGAGTCACGCTATCGAACGTGCTACCAAGACCAGCTGCAATATTCCGGGCTATTTCGAAATAGTAAAAGGCATCATCCGGAAGGACATTCGTGATGAGGAACTCCACAGGCCGCGTAACGAGAAAGAGCTGGAGAGATGCGCCAATAGTAACAAGGAGAACCGTGCGCCACTCACTTCGAGCCCATGCCACTAGGCGTGCCATATGAATGCCGGGAGTATACCCTAAAGTGTCAAAAGAAATACTTTGCGAAAACGAGAATCCCCTGCTTCCACGGGACGCGGTGCGAAACTCCGCTCGCGCTCTTAAATTCCTCGCGATGCGCGAGATACCACTCGAAGTTGCGTACGAGCGCCTGCTTGTTTGAGTACTTCGGCGCGAAGCCTAAAGTCCGCTCAGCTTTTTCTATCGACACGAAACTGTCCTTCGATGCCGTCTCATACACCCATTTGTAAAGCGGCGAGAGTTTCAGCTTCTCCAGAATCCTCAGTGTCCAGATCATCGGAGCTGCCGGGAAACCTCGTACTTTTTTTCCGAATCCCGCGCGGTCCAATACGGCTTGATAATCCTCGCGCATCGTCGTGAATTCTTTCGCGCCGATGTTGAAGGTGTCGTTCACTCTTTCCTTGGGAAGCGTCGCACAGAGGTATATCGCTTCGCACAAGTCCTCAACGTCGAGGAGCTGATAGCGATTCCTGCCGCTTCCTATCATCGGGAATCCGTGCCCAGTCGCAGCCCAATCATAAAGAAGCGCAAAGACACCGAGGCGCTCCGGCCCCACGAAGGATTTCGGACGAACAATGGGAATGCACATTCCCTTTTTGCGGTACTCAAGACACATTTCTTCCGCTGCGATTTTTGCCTTCCCGTATTCTCCGACGCCATCGAGTGCATCGTCCTCATAGAGCGGATGATGATCAGGTATTCCATAGACGGCGGTTGACGATATGTGGATCACGCGCGCGACGTTGTTTTTTTTCGCAGCCTCCAAGACGTTACGCGTCCCATCAATGTCCGTCGAGCGGATATCCTCCGGAGCGTATAGCGGGAGCGCGGCAGCCGTGTGAACAACTATGTCTGCGCCCTTCATCGTCCGCGCGAGCATTTCTCTATCGCGTATATCGCCGACAACCTCCACAATCCTGCCGCGCTCAGGATAGTCGAATGGAGAGACATCGTACGAAACGACACGATGACCTCGGGCCAAGAGGTGACGAACGAGATTAATCCCGAGGAATCCAGAGCCGCCCGTGACGAAGTATGTGCTCATCGAGGGAAAAGATACAACAATATGAACATGAAAACTACCCAGAGTGTGAGCGAGAGAAAAATCCAAGGGTCCCTAAACATGAGCGTCTCCGGATACTCCGCGTCCGCGCTGTTCTCCGCAGCATGTAGAAACCGAAGTACACCGGCTGCGACAAACACTGTCGAGTAGATTGCGTACGGAGATGCGCTACCAAGAACGGTATAGAGACCGTACGAAAGAACGGCAAGCGCACCGGCAGAGACCAAAAGAAAATCGAGGAGTCCTTGCGAATACTTCTCCAACACCCTCCGACGGGGTGTGCGCATGAATTCGGCGCGGCGCTTCTTGACGATGACAAGGAGCGCGCCAAAAAACACACACCATATGATCCACGGCGACACGAACATCGCTGTCGCGAGACCTCCTGCAACGACGCGCAACACATAAGAGACAGACACGGCAGCAACGTCCACAACGGCAACATGCTTGAGGTAGAGTGAATACAGCACATTGAGCGCGACATAGCCGAGAATTGCAGGCGTAATTGAAGGCACGAGCAAGAGCCCCAAGCCCACTCCCCCAGCGAGTAAGAAAAAGAGCGCCCATGCTCCCCGCTCGTTAGCCACACCGGATGCAAGAGGGCGACCGCGCTTGCTTGGGTGCAACCTATCCTGTTCCCTGTCTATGAGATCGTTCAAGACGTACATTGCGCTCGAGGCAGCGCAAAAAACAATCGCGGCAAGAGACACTCTCAATACAAGAGACAGGTCGGCAAACTCGCCCGCAAAGAAGAGCGGTGTGAACACAAGCCCGTTCTTTATCCAATGCACAGGTCGCATGAGAATCACGTACGGAAGCACCGGAAAAAGAAAACGAAGAAACGGACCGACGAGATCATCGAAAACGTACATGCCACGCATCAGATGCGGGTCGCGAGCATGGCGCACTCGCCCCACATGCACAAACTGCGCGCCAATGTTGAGCGCAAAGAGACCGTCGGTGAGCATCTTGTCGCCGATGACGAAGAGCTTCTCGCGATGACTGCCTAGAGATTCTAGGACCCGCCGGCTGGGCTTCTTATGACGCGTGTCGAGATAGAAGACACCGTGCGTCTCGGCAAACGCCTGTACGCGCGCATCGGGCGCGTTCGAAGAGAGATAGACATCCGCGACCTTCGCAAGCTCCGCAAGTTTCTGCGCAGAATCTTTCTCCACGGTCTCCCCCCTGTCTCGCGTTAGCGTGCCGTCCACATCGATTATGACAACGGAATCTCGAAAATTCTCTACGTCGAGCTCCGAAAATGTTTTCATGTTCATCGAACGAAGCTGACAATTAGAACGAGGCCGAGAACAACGAGCCCGTAACCGACGAGTTGAGTTGCGTTGATGCGTTCACCAAGGACAGTCAGGGCATACGCATTGATGAGAATAAAACTCATGACGACCATGGTCGGGTATGCGATCGATATCGGCAGTGCGCGCAGCGCTAGAAAGTAGAAGATCACATTTGCTGCAAAGAGCGCGAAGGCGAGAATGAATTGCCAGTTTGCCGCAACTAGCGCTGTGCCAGCAGAACTTGTCACCAGTCCTTTTTGCGCGCCGAGTTTGAGAAGGACGTTTGCGGCGGCGTTCAGTGAAAACGCTATTGCGAGGTAGAAGAAACTCATATGTGCTATTTATTTTATGCAGTATCAACCTTCCGACGCGCAATCGCAAAGAGCGTAACATACCGCTTCGCCGAAGGTAGCATGACTAGCCATATAAGAAGCGCCGGGACGCCAAAAACGAGAGCGTCTTTCAGGATCGCGAGAGCGCGCGTCAGGCGGATCGCTTGCTCCGCTTTGCTTTTCATCTCGATTGTGCCTTCTTTCCTCAGTGAGTGTTTGACCTTGTCGACAAGACCGAAAGATAACAGTCGGCCGTACCTGAATCGCAATTTCAAAATGATGAATCGAATGCCCTCGGTTTTGCGCACCATATGTACGACGTCGAATCCTTCGCGCTCGAGAAATTTCCCGAGCGCGCTTCGACTCCAGCGCGTAAGATGCCGCGGCGGAACGTCGTTTCGCATGAGCCACTTTGCGTGTTTTCCGTAGGGCATCGACATAGCGATGTGTCCGTTTGGTTTGAGAAGCGATCGCACGCCGCGCATGAATTCTCGATGATTGTCGAGATGCTCCAAAACATCGAAGAACGTAACGAGGTCGAAGCGCTCCCCGGGATGTCGCGCTCGAAACTCCTCCATATCCGAAACTTCCAGACCCGAGAGTTTGAACACCGTTTCTCCCGCGCGTATAGCGTCTGCATCAAAATCGATTCCTCTCACCTTCCAGCCGTGCTCACGGGCATAATAGAGAAAGTTGCCAGTCCCGCAGCCGACGTCCAAAACCGCGCCCGTCTGAGGTTTGAGAAATGCGATTACGTCGCGATGCTTCCATGTCGGCTCCAAAAGCGGGTCTCGATTGCGGCCTGCATAGCGATCATCGTGTTCGTACCACGTCGCGCCGGGGTTCTTAAAGGGGCGCCAGTACTGAACATTACAGAGAGCGCACTCATGCAAACGGTACGTCGTGCCGCTATCTTCGTGCGACTCCCGGAGAGGCTTTCCTTCTCCTTCCCCGCAAACTGGACATTTTTCCATCATGGCATCTTACTCTTGTTTGAAAAACTCATATAGGACGACAGAATCATTCCGAATTATTTCAGAAAGATCGGGAAATACCGAAAGGTCCCATCCGGGATTGAGCGTTGCGTCCGAGAGCACATAGCGCACGCCGCGCACCTTGAGAAGCTCCTCGACATACGCGGGTGAGTGAAATCGTGCCTCATAGTCGGCAGCAATTTCGGCAAGTAGCTTTTCGCGTAAGCCTCCGAAGGATTCCTCGCCCGCTCTGACCGCGTCTTGATACGCACGGTAATCGAATCCGGAATAGAAACCCTCCAGTTCGCCATACATGTTCACGTACTCGTCGAGGCTCGTTGTGTGTTGTGCGAGCTTCTCTTTGAGGTAGTGAATGGGGTCGGCACGTGACTCATGATTCAGGAAGAGATGCACCATGAGCGCTTCTCGCAGGCGCTCGATGGGAAATATATGAACCTCCGCGGATGGAAACCAATAGAGATCGTGAGATGTGTATATGGTAACGAGAGTCGAGAGCGCTTTCCCACTCCATGTAGAGGCGAGTACGACACCAGATGGTTCTCGATTCAGGACCGTAAGAATCGGAGCGTATGATTGTTCATGGATTTTCGTCTCAAGAATCTTTGGAACTGAACGATACTGCTGCCCCGCGAGATTCAGGAACGCAACAGCGATAAGCGCAAACGCGAGGTAGCGCATGAGGCGCTCTGGAAACACCCTCGCAAGGAGCGCCGGCCCGATAATGACAGCAAGCGGCACGATGAAATACCAGTAGTAGTGCCCGTATTGGAGCATACGGCCCGTGACAATCTGCTGATTGAGCGAGATCCAACCGGCCGCGACGAGAGCCGCAATGAAAATAAGCGAGCGATCGCGTACTCCCCTCCACAGAGCGAAGAGCAGAAGTACCAAGGTCGCCGTGCCGATCTTGCTCATCACCGGCGTATGTGCCTTGACGGAGAAATAAAAATAGGAGATCTGCGTCCCAAATTGCCCGAGAATTACTGCGAACATCTGGGAGATGTTGTACGCGCCGATTGAAAGTCCGAGTGCACCCACTGAGATCGCCGCCCAAAGTCCATTCCAGTCGCGAAGAACTATGAAGATAATCCCGAGAGCTCCGAGAAGCGCGAATGCAAACGTCCACGCATAAAAATAGATGTAGCACAATAATCCGAGCAAGAGCCCCGCTCCCACCGTATAAGGCCACCCTCGCTTCCTGATGACGGCGTCATAGAGCACGTTGAGAAATATAAAAAAGGGCACCGAGCTCGCGTAGGGATAGAGCGAACGGCCATAAATGTTGAACCCCTCATAAAAAAGCGTCTTCGCCTCGATGATCGTGTAGCCACCTATCGCAAAGAGTGCGCACCCAAGCGCGAGCCATTTGTTTCCCGAAAGCCGCAGACCGAGCGCATACATCGCAAGAACGAGAACAAAAACACCGGCTGTATTCAAGACATTGAAGTACGTAACGATATCGATACTGCTCTCAAGCCCGAGCGCGCGCACGGGTGCGACGAGAATTTTCTCCGGGAAGCTTCGCGTCGGGTCGGAGGCATCTTTTCCTTCCGCGAGAAAGGGTTGCCCGAGATTCTTTCCCTCAAGCGCTTCCTTCCCCCGTGAGAGGTAGAGATGCTCGTCGTTCCCGAATTCCATAATGTTGATTCCCTGATACGCCTCCCCCATCGCGCGCGGCACGAGATACAAAGGAGATGCGACGAGAAGAGCGAGAGCAGTGGCTCCAACGAGCGCTGGCCAATGGGTTCGGACACCGTCAACGATTGCCACCATTGCCGCTATCGTATACTGTTTTCACGATGAGCGCAGCCAAATACCCTCAGACAAGCCTCTCCGTCGTAATCCCTGCGTATAGCGAAGAAGAAAACATTGAATGGGTCGTTCGAGATACACTGCAGAAACTACCGAATTACTTTAGCGATTTTGAAGTAATTATAGTGGATGATGGAAGTCGTGATAGAACCGGCGAGATCGCAGACCGTCTCGCCGCAGAGCACAACCGAGTGCGCGTTATTCACCAAGCAAACGGAGGCTATAGCCGCGCGACACTCACTGGCATCAAAGCCGCGACGAAAGAATTCATCACCTGCATGCCGGCCGACGGTCAATTTCTCATCGACGATATGCGCTATTGTTTCGAAGTCTTGGACAAAAGCGACCTCGTGCTCGGATACCGCGGCGGTAGGCTCGACTACTCGCTCCGGCGACTGATCATGTCCTACGTGTACTTGCTGATTCTCGCAGTACTTTTTGAAATCAAGTTTGCTGACATCGGGTGGGTTCATATATGGAGACGAGAGAAACTTCAGAAACTCTCGCTCGAGGGAAGTCGCGGAATCTTCATTCTAACGGAGATTGTCGTGAAGTTTATGCGCAAAGGATACCGAGTAACCGAGGCGCCTTCTTTTTATCATCCGCGCGCATCGGGCGAGGTCAAGAACGCTAAATTCAGCGTGGCGTGGAACACATTTGTCAAAGCAGTTACGTTGTGGTGGAAGATAAAGACCGGCAAGGTTTGATCTCCCTATGCAATGCTTGCTGTGCAAAAGCGAACCCGTAGAGTTTCTCGACCTTGGGAAGCAGCCGCTCGCCAACAAATATCCGAAGAAGGAGGACTTCGAAAAGGAAGATTTCTTTCCGCTCACAGTACACTTTTGCCCTGCGTGCAAGAACGTGCAGCTTGGTACTGTGATCTCGCGCGAGCGGATGTTCGAGGATTACTACTATCTCTCGTCGGTAAATCAGGCGCTTGTGCGACACTTCGAGCAACTCGCAAAGAAACTCTCTAAGGCGAAATTCGTCGTTGATATAGGCTCGAACGACGGGATACTCTTGAAACCGCTCAAAGAACTTGGCGTAAAAGCGCTCGGTGTAGAACCCTCCGTCAACGTATCGAAAATCGCAAACGACAAGGGGCTCGAGACCATCAACGCCTTTTTTGATGCCCCGACGGTCGAGAAGATCGTGAAAGAGCGCGGTATGGCAGATGTAGTCGTTACGAGCAGTGTATTCACACATCTGGAAGACCCTCACACATTTACCGAAAACGTTAAAAACCTGATGACTGACGACGGCGTCTTTATTATCGAGGTCGAATATATTGGAAATATCTTGAGAGACGTACAGTTCGAACGATTCTACCTCGATCGGATTTTCTACTATTCGCTGACGTCACTCGCGCATTTCTTCGAGTCGCATGGCATGTGCATCGAGGATGTCGAACATATTGAGCCGCATGGAGGCTCCATACGGGTATATGTGCGTACAGAGGAGATTGCGCCATCAAAAAATGTCGTGCGGCTCCTTGAGAAAGAGAAGACTGAATTGACTCTCGCAACACTCGAGAAATTCAAACAGCGCGTGAACGAGAGCATCGCTGCCTTTCGCGAGAAACTCCAAGAGTACAAAGACGCCGGTTTCAAAGTCGCCGGATACGGCGCCCCTGCACGCGTGGCAACCATCACGAATTATGGAAAGATCGGCCCCGACCTCATTGCATTCATCGTGGACGACAGCCCCCTGAAGCAAAACAGGTTCAGCCCGGGCATGCACATTCCAATCGTCCCGAAAACGCATTTGGACGAACAGGAACGCAAGCCCGAGGTGCTCGTCGTCTTTGCGTACGAATACCTCGACGACATCAAAAAGAAAACATCGGGCGGAAATTACCGGTATCTGATTCCCATCCCGCCACGCGAAGTATGACCCTCCCGTACGCTCACCTGTATAGCAACAAATGGACGGCCGCATGCATGATGCTATTTGTCGTAAGCGCATTCCTCTTCCTGTACAACCTCGGTGGGACAGCACTCCGCGACTACGACGAAGCCATATACTCGCAAGTCATCAAAGATACGCTCGCTTCCGGCGACATCGTGACCTTAAGCAGGTTTTCCTCTCCGTGGTTCGAAAAACCGCCCCTGTACTTTTGGAGCGCAATGGCGGTACAGCAACTTATTCCTGCTCCCGAATGGGCGTACCGTTTGCCTTCGGCACTCGCAGGGATCGCGAGTATCGCGCTTGTGATGCTGATAGGCTTTCTCGTCACGCGAAGCTACCCGATTGCTTTTTTTGCCGGCCTTGTACTTCTCACCTCTCCCCCTTTTTTGGCGGTTGTGCGCGAAGTAAGACACGACGCACCGGTAACAGCGGCGATCCTCTTCACCTTGTATGCGTTCCTCAAGGCTAAAGAAGAGCCACGGTGGTACCTCGGTATGGGGCTTGGCATAGCGCTCGGCGTGCTCACCAAGAGCGTGATTGGACTTTTGGCAGGCCCTTTGATTCTCATTTGGGTCGTTGTGCAGCGGGATTACACGTGGGTAAAAAATGCTTACTTTTGGCTCGGGTGCGCACTCGCCGTGGTACTTGCCGCCCCGTGGCATATCTACGAGTACGTGCGATATGGAGCCGCGTTCTCTGCCAGCTATTTGCAGGCGCACATACTTGAGCGCTTCGAGAGCAACGTCATCGGCGGAGCGGTTACGGGGTCGAACCTCACGTACATTACGTACCTATTTACGTTCGCACTTCCATGGAGCGTCACAACAATCGCGGGGTTGGTGCCACTTTCTATAATGCTCCGCGCCGGTGGAGCACACCTTCGCTCCGCCGTCGCTTTTTTTCTGCAGATTCTTTTCCTTCTGGCATTCTTTTTTCTCGCGGCAACCAAACTCCCATACTATCTGACATTAGTGTATCCTTTCGTTGCGTTATTTCTCGCAACGGTCGGACAGTTTCTGTACGAAAAAAGCACAGACCAATGGAAGAAAATTGTGCTTGGCATCGCGGCCTTCGTATTCGTCGCAGCATTCGCACAGACAATCAATGTTGGCTATCATTTCCACGCAAAAATGCGAGCAAACGACCTTCTCGCTTCAGACGAGAAAAAGATTGGTCTCGCCTTGCAGAGGGAAGAAGATCTTCCGGTCTATGCATTTAAGTACGACTACTGGGACACGATCCGCTACTATGGCGGCAAACGCATCCAGATGATGCAGGAAGACCAGCTCCTTGATGAGCCGTTCTTTCTCGTGTTACCCCGGGGCTTCTTCGACATCAAACCGTTCCCGTCCGAGCTCACAGTACGTTTCACTCCACTGTACGTCGGAGAAGCCGTCGTCCTTCTCCGATACGACCTAATACCTCGTGCGCAGGTGCTTTGAGAAGGTCTGAGATAAGCGCTCCGAGCGGTCCATTGATTTTGGTTGCAGACTTTGATACACCTATGAGCGAATGAAACAATCGCCTCTCACACACCTTGAGACGATCCTACCGGATATTAAAAAAGAAGCCCGGAAATTGGAGGGCAAGACGGTCTTGATATCGGGCGGCTCCGGTTTCTTGGGTACCTATATCAACGCTACCCTCTACCTCCTCAACAAAAAAGTGCTCAGGAAGAAGTGCCGGGTCGTGAGCATCGACAACTACATAACCGGCTTCCGGAAAAACTTTCTCGTTGATCTCGAGAACGACAAGAATTTTCACTTCGTCCACTCCGACATCCGTCTCTCTTCGAGCCTTCACGACGACGTCGATTACATCATCCACGCGGCAGGTCTCGCCTCTCCCTACTACTACAAGAAGTACCCTCTCGACACGATCGAGAGCGCGATTCTCGGCGCCAAGAACCTTTTGGAGCTCTCGCGCATCGCAAAACCAAGAAGCTTTCTCTTCTTCAGCTCGAGTGAGATCTACGGCGATCCGGACCCCGCGCACGTGCCGACCCCCGAAACGTACGCGGGCCACGTCTCTTCGATTGGCCCGCGCGCCTGCTACGACGAGTCGAAGCGCCTCACAGAAACACTATGCTTGGTCTACCATCAGCTCTACGGTACGCCGGTGAAGATCGTGCGTCCGTTCAACATATACGGCCCCGGCATGCGCCACACCGATTACCGCGTGATACCGACATTTTTGTACAAGGGCCTCAATAAGGAGAATTTGCCGGTCCACGACAAAGGCAACCAGACGAGGACGTTTTGCTACGTCACCGATGCAATGACGGGAATCTTCAAGGTTCTTCTCTCGGGCAAATCGGGCGAGGTCTACAATATCGGAAACGACAAACCAGAGATAACGATGTATGAGCTCGCAAGTACTATTTGCACCATACTGAATAACGGTACGAAGCCAAGAAAGAAACCGTACCCTGCAAGTTACCCGGCCGGGGAGCCGCAGAGACGGTGCCCTGACCTCGCCAAGATAAAGTCGCACCTCGGCTACACTCCGCGCGTCGATCTCAAGGAAGGACTTGAACGATCGATTGCATGGTTTAGAGAAGAGTATAATTTCAAGTAATGGTTACGCTCGCCCTCGTTGGCGCCGGAGCGTGGGGCCGCAACTACCTGGCTACGGCAAAGAGAATCGCTGGCGCTCAGATCAAACATATTGTTGCTGCACATGCGAAATCTGCAGCACCCTACGCATCCGAATACCGGGTCTCGACAGACATCGCGGAGCTCCCGCGAGACATCGGCGGCGTGATACTCGCAACGCCCGCAAAGACACACTACGCGCTCGCAAAGCAACTCCTCGCGCGAGGCTATAACCTGCTCATCGAAAAGCCGCTCACAACGTCGGCAGCGGAAGCGCGCGAGCTCGCAAATCTGTGGCGGAAAGGCCGGTCAAAGGTGCTCGTAGGGCATCTCTGGCTCTACAACCCTGCATATCGATGTCTCAAGAGTGAGCTGCGAACGCTTGGACGACTGCGAAAAATCTCATTCAAGGGTGCGGTCAGTCCGCCGCGCAAGGATGTCTCCGTTTTGTGGGATTGGGGACCACACCCTGCATCACTCCTGTTAGACCTCATTCATGAGCCCATTGCCAAAATATCAGCATCGGATTCTCCCGAACACGTTCAGTTCTCCATACGCTACGAAAGCAGCCTGACAGCAGAGATAGACATTGCGTGGACCGGTGATGAGAAAAAACGGGAGCTCGCGATCGAGGGGGAGAATGGCACGATTACGTTGGACGACACGAAGAAAAAACAGAAAGTCAGACTCGAGCGCAGAAATACAGCGATTTCTTTTCCGGAATACGACGCACGGTCTCCACTCGAGGTCGAACTTGAGGAGTTTGTCAGAGCAATCAAGGGTGAAGGACAGATAACTTCGGACATGGAAACAGGCGTTCGCGTAACAGAATTGTTGGCCAACATTGAACAACAATTATGAAGTACATCGGCGAGGAATTGTTTCTATTCCAAAAGGCAGTCCGCTGGAAATGGTACTGGTCAAGGATCATAAAACCCTATATGCATGGCGACGTGCTTGAGGTCGGAGCCGGGATCGGCGCCAATACCCGGCTTTTCTTGGACACCGACTTCCAAAGATGGGTGTGCCTCGAACCAGACCCTGAGCTTCTCCGCGAGGCCCGAGCGCGCGTCCCAAGTTCCCGAAGACACGAATTCGTCGCAGGAACAATTTCAGACATCAAAGAGAAGTTCGATGTGGTTTTTTATATTGACGTTCTCGAGCACATCAAAGACGACAGCCACGAGATGCAACGCGCCGCCGAGCACCTCAAACCGGGAGGCACGCTCATTGTCTTGGTTCCGGCGCACCAATGGCTCTATTCCCCCTTCGACAAGGCGGTTGGCCACGTCCGCCGCTACACAAAGAGAACTCTTAGAGACACGGCACCTCCATCTCTCAGGCTAGAAAAGCTAATCTACCTCGATTCTGTCGGACTACTCGCCTCAATCGGAAATAAGCTCTTCTTGCGACAGACGATGCCCACGCTTGCGCAAATCCGAGCATGGGACGTACTTTTCGTTCCCATTTCGAAACAAATAGATCCCCTGCTTGGACACCGGGTCGGAAAATCGGTTCTTGGAATCTGGTCGGCACCGTAAAATCAATTGAGTCTGTAGAGGAGAACGCGTTCGTCTTGGTATACGAGCTCGGCATTCTTTAGACGCTCGGGATTAAAATCAGTATCGCGTAGTCTGTCCTTCACGACGTACGAAACTCTATATTTCTCTAGCGTATCTTCCAGACGCGGCAGTACCTCACTTATATAGCGCTCCCACATCTGCGCGTAGAGCGGCGCATACAGTCGCTGCGAATCGGTCAATTCGCCGCACGCGTATCCGAACAACTCAAGACGAAGCATCCGGCAGTATTTGACGCTCCTGTTCCGCGTGTTCGGCGTATCCTTGGCGTATCCTGCCCCCGCAAAATACCATACGTCTTGAGCTATTTTCTCGCGGGTAAGATCGGAGAGGCTCGAGGCCGCGAGATAGCGCTCCTGCACTTCGTCATCAGAAACGAGATTCAGCATGCCTGTCGCCTCGAAGAGCACGTAGTGTTTCGTATATATGGGGACGTACACGGCGAGTTTGGATCTTGGATCTGCCCACACAACTATTGGTTCTTGTTCATGTTCATCAAGCCACTCGAGAGCAGGTACAAGCCCCGCGATGTCTTGAAGTGCCACGATCTGCTCCTTCGTCCCAAACATACCCCTAAGGTCGGGTGTGTACGTGAGGTTCGTGACGAACGTGAGGAGCACTAGTAAACTGATGCATAGTTTTTTCCAGCGTTCGAGGGCAAAAAGCCGCTCGCGTGCGCGGAAGAGGTAGTAGAGCGCGGTAGCGGTGGCAATGATGAGCCACAGAGAGGCAAGACGCGTAATGTGCGAAGCGGTCTCAAGATCGAGGCCTGTGACTACATTGCTTGCCGAGGTTATGACGAGCGCTGTCCCAAAAAGCACGAGGAGCAAAAGCAAAGATTTCTCCCGCACAGCGATTTGTGGAAGCACCCATCGAATCGAAAGAAGTGCGAGGAGGACAAGGGGCAGTATGTGCGCCCCCATCAGGAATACCTCCCCCGAAGGCAAGTGCGTGTAACCCAAGCCCACGCGAAGCATCGTCTCAAGATAGAACGGATGCGTGAGCTGCAGGAATGTGAGAACACCGGCTGGAACCATGAACAGCGTTGTGTAGATTCCTGCGCGGAAATACGGAGCGAGTCGCTCCCAGTCGCGTTGCAACAAAAGATAGAGGGCAACGAGTCCTAAGAAAACAACAACGAGCTGCCACAGGTACTGATACGTGTAAAAGGTGAGCGCTGTCGCGAGAGCGAGATAGAGCGCGGCGCGCGTGCGCTTCGGATTCTCCAACCACACGAAGAAGGCAATAAGAAAGAGGATGAAGACCGGGTGCACGAGCTGCATCGAAACGGGTCGCGCGATCTGAAAATACATCTGCACGTAAGAGAGTGCCGCAGCAATCGCGCTCCATGCAAAGGAGAGTCCGAGACGCCGAAGAAGCGCAAATAGGAGAAGCGCGAAGACGAGAGACCAGAGCGTGAAATTGACGAGATGTGTTATCGAAAGCGGCAATCCGGCTACAATCGGAAGCGCGGAGACGACATCGGGCACAAAAAACGCCGGCGCAATTTCTTCCCGATGCTCGAAGAAGTGCGGATTGCCGAGAAGCGGGTACCCGTCGGCGACCTCTCTCATCCGCGCGCTGTAGTAGTTGTCGGCATGCGGCATACCCTGCCACCCGACTCCAGAGAGGAGTATCTGAAAGACAGGCGAGAGCGAAAGAAAAAAGACGATTGCAAGAGATGCGAGCAACCACTTCTGTTTTTCAACGAGAGACCAGTCCATAGCGCTACGCTCCAACTTTGCGGGCAAGAATGAACATATTGTCCCGAAGGTTTAGTGGTATCGAGAAACGCGCGAGAGATGAGCGTGCGACTAGAGAAGCAAGCCGATCAAAGATGGCAAGTTTCGTCCATTTATGGAGCGTCTTAAGAACGTACGGGAGTGTGAATGCCTTACCGATAGTCGTATTGAGGACAACTTCAAAACCCTCACTCTCAAGAAGCTGCCGGATATTCGAGCGACTGAAATAGTAGAGGTGCTCGGGCGGAACGACGAGGTGCCACTTGAGGCCCATCGCACGCGCGACGAAGCTTCCTGCATCGGGCGTGTTTATTACCAGTATTCCGCCAGGCGAGAGAAGCGCGTGCGCGCGATCTATATCGGCACGCGGGTCCGCGACGTGTTCGATTACATCTAGCATCGTAACGCAATCGAACGTGCCGTGCACATCTTTGAGCGTGCCGGTCTTGATGTCGAGCCCGCGTGAGCGCCCAAGGGACGCCGCGTGGTCCGACAATTCCACACCAGTCGCCTCAAATCCCGCATCGCGCGCGAGTCTGACAAAGAAGCCTGTCGCCGCGCCGACATCGAGAAGTCTCCCCTTTCCACTCAGAGCCTCTTGTATCAACGCGAGATATTTCTTGAACGCGGGCACCATCGGCTCCTTGTCTTCATCATAATCAACATAGCCGAATCCTCCTCCTGCCCCTTCGAAATAATCCTTCCCGTAAATCTCAGAGGTAGAAGCCGGCAGTGGGAAGACGAAAAGAAGTTCGCACGAGCGGCAGCGATAGATAAAGTGGCTGTTTTTCTCACCATAGCGTTTTGTTTCCTCTCCGCAAACGTGGCACACGATTCTCATGTAAATAGGCGCTCGAGGAAAATTTTCAGCGGAACACGTAACCCCTCAGTGATAATATGGTGCGACATCTTCGACTCGCCTCCCCTGCGCGCCTGAAAGATAATCGGAACCTCTCTCGCTCGAGCGCCCGCCGCGATGAGACGGTACTTGAGGTCGATCTGGAACGCGTATCCTGATGCTTCCATGCGCGATAGATCGACCTCGCGCAAACTAGGAGCGCGAATGCAGACGAAGCCGGATGTGAGATCCTTGAGAGAAAGCCCTGTCAGGAAACGCGCGTAGACATTCCCCAAACGCGACAAGAGGTAGCGCCACCATTCCCATCGCTCGATTCCGCCACCCTCCACGTAGCGCGAACCGACGACAAGGTCATGGGCGCGGCTTGCAGCGATAATCTGCGGCAAATACTGGACACCGTGTGAGCCATCTGCGTCCATGAGTATGATTGGGTCGGCCTCTTGCGTCGCGAGCGCGTGTCTCAAGGCATCTTTGTAGGCAGCTCCGAGGCCCTCTTTCCTTGGCCTCGAGAAAAGCGAGAGGCGAGGATACTGCGCGGTGAGCGACCGGACAACGTCGCCTGTGCCATCGGGAGAATTGTCATCTACGACAACGATGCGAACGTCGGGCACCACGCGGAAGATTTCAGGAATAAGAAGAGGCATATTGTCCCGCTCATTGTAGGTGGGAACGAGTATGGTGGGCCGCATTCACGGCATCATACACTGCTCTCTCTCAGATAAAAATATAGCGTTTGTACACAAAATAATTAACGAACGCTATCAAAACGCCAACGACTACTTGAGCTGTGAAGTACCAGACGTGCAGGTACTCGACGAACACAAAAAGCGCCGCCGTGTTGACGACGATGCTTGCCAGCGAAACGGTGAGGTGGAGCGGCGCTTGCACATGGACTCTTTCGAGAGAGCGATTCTCGAACGTCCAGAATTTCTGCAGGGTAAAGCTTACGACCCAGGCGAAGGAGACCGCGATGACAGAGGAAAAGAGGTACCACACCCCGAAAAATTCCGTGAGCACATAAAGAATCGAGAGATTAGTGGCAGCCGCCGTCCCGCCCGAAATCAGGAAGCGAACAATCCTCACGGTGTCCGCACTGAACCAAGTCGCGAGAAACTGCATGATCGTCATCGTAGCACGCCCATGGTATATTCCCTTTCAATGCGCGAAAAAATGGTCATCGTCGGTTTCGGCTGGGTCGGGCAAGCAAACGCACTTGCGCTAAAAACACTCGGCTATGATGTCGCGTACTACGACCCGGGAGCACCCCCGCGGCACTACGAAGAACATACGGAGGTCTATGGTTCACTCGTCAAACTCGCGAATGTGCGGGACTGGGACTCGGAGAGCACGTGGTACGTCGTGTGCGTCGGAGACCGAGTATCTGAAGAGGGCGAGCAAGATATATCGAACATACAAAAAGCTCTCGATTCTCTGAAAGGCGCAAAGGGTGGCGTCATCCTGCGCTCTACCGTTATCCCCGATCTTCTCGAGAAGTTGAAATTCGACTACTACCTGCCAGAATTTTTACACGAAAAGAAAGCCGTCGAAGAGTGTATTGAGCCTTACCTTCTCGTCATCGGCTCGCGGCCCGGCGCGCGCACCGAACCCTCGATATTCGCCCTGTGGCGCCCGCAGGCAAGAAAAGTGTTCGAGGGCACACCACGCGAAGCTTCGTTCATCAAGTACTTTTCGAATCTTTGGAACGCCCTTCGAATCGCGTTCGTGAATGAATTTGGCGACACCGTCGGGCGTCCTTCAAACAAAGAAGAGATCTCCAAAATCTCGAAGCTCATCGACTTCCTCTTCGACGGCCGCGGCTACCAGCGCTATGGCCGCGCATTCGGCGGACACTGCCTTCCCAAAGACACGCGCGCGTTCGCGGCATGGTACGGCAAGAGCGTACGGGGTGTTTCCCTCATCGCGGCCGTGTATGAATCCAACGCGAAGCGTCAAAATACAGAAAGAGAATACCCGCTGCTCCCCGAGTGGTTCTCTGAGTGGCCCGAGCGCCACATCTCCGGCTGGCACGCACTCTCGGAGCTTTGGTATGCAGTCAAGAAACATATCGCGCGCCCGACACTCTTGCTCAAGAAACGCGATCGCTCTTGATCCTTTGCATCGCCCTGAGCCACTTGGTTATCACCCTCTCGTAATTCAACTGGTCATCGGCAAGGCGTGTGTAGCACGCTGCGGACAGCCTCGCGCGCAAATCGACCTCATCCCCGAGGCGCTCGATCGCACGGGCTAATTCGTCGTGGTTTCCATTCGAAACGGTAAGTGCTGCCTCCCCCGCCTGCCACGCCATGCCGCTGTCACGAGGAACGATCGAGGGCAGTCCGAACGCGAGCGCATAGAGGAGCGAGATAGAAGTGCCTTCCGGCCTCCAGCCGACCTGAATGTAGATGTCAGCCGTTTTGTAATATTCATACAGCCGCTTTTTTGGCATCCACCCCGGAAATTCAACGTAATTCGAGATACCAAGGTCGGCGGCGAGCTTTCTTATCTCGCCCTCTTCGGGACCGTCTCCGCCCAAAACAAGCCGGAACTTCTCTTTGTTTTTTACACGCGCAAAACCAGCAAGAATGAGATCAAAGCCCTTCGCGGGTGCCATTCGGCTCGAAAAGAAAATAGTGAGGGGTCCTTTTCTTTTTATCCGTTCTCGGTACGAGGTCTCAGTTATACCGTTCTCTCGCATTATTTTCCGGAGATCTATCGGATCACCCAAGACCATGCAGTTGCCGCGGCATGTGAGACCAAACTTCTCGTACATCCGCTGATACATCGGGCTGATGAATTCGCGAAGGTCGATCGCGCGCGCGAGGAACATGCCGATCGTTCTCTCGAGGAGCCACCTGACTCCCTTTCGGATTCTCCTCACGGTGCTGTCGCCCGTTGCTCCTATCAAGAAAGAGCGATCCGACGGGAAGCATCCCAGCTCTCTATTAAAGAACGCGGAAACCGGGACGCGCCCGCCGAGGCGTCGATAAGCGCCGGCTCCGTAGAGGAAATTGTGTCCGTCGACATGAAAAAAATCGGCGCTTCTCTCGTACTTCTTCAGAAGCTTGTAAATCCCCCACGAAGTCCCCACTAAGCTACGCCGCTTTATATTCTCTTCGATGACTGTATACGGCGGGGCGTCAGAAATGTTGTTCCCGTCTGAGAATGTGGTGACGCATACGACCTCGTTCCCAAGTTTCTGCAGTGTCCGCATCATGAGATCGAACTCCTCAATAGAGCCTCCCGCGGTTCTGAAATTGAGCTTCGACGTGAAAAAATAGATTCGCATGAAGGATTCAAGGGCTCTATAATGCGCAGGCAATCGTACCATGACTGTACGCCCTCTCAACAGCGTATTTATCGGAGGCCGACAAATCGGCGCCAACTGCCTGCGCGTACTCGTCGATATGGACGCGCCGCCCCAGCTCGTGATCCCAGATCCAGATGACGTTGGGGTCGACAGCTGGTTTGAATCTCTCGTTAAGGTCGCAAAAGAGCTTTCACTGCCTACTCTGAGAGGTGCGCGAGTGAAAGACGAAAGCGCAATTAAAAAAATCCGCGCGCTGAAGCCGGATATCATTTTCTGCATCGGCAGCATGCAACTCATTCCCAAAGAAGTCCTTGCCATCCCGCCTCTGGGCGTCGTGAACATCCACCCGGCACTCCTGCCGAAATATCGCGGCCGGTACTCAACAGCTCATGCGATTTTCAACGGCGAAAAAGAAACAGGAGCAACGTTGCATTTCATGGACGAGCGTATAGATAGCGGCCCCATTATCATGCAGGAGGCGTTCCCTATCGGGAACGAGGACACGGCGCGAGTCGTCTACGATAAATTCACAGAAGTTGGCACAGCGCTTTTCAAGCGATTTGTTGAGTCACTGAAGCGTGGAGAAGAAATCGCAAGCACTCCGCAGGACGAGAGCAAAGCGACGTATTATCCAAAGGGTCTTCCCTCCGGCGGGAAAATGGACCCTTCGTGGGACGAGGTGACCAAGAAACGCTTCGTCCTAGCCATGACTTTCCCTCCGTTTCCGATGCCGGACATTGATTGACCGCGAGCACGATCCAAGCTATACCACCTCTACATTTATGTCGCGAAATACAGTGGGGATCGTCAAAACATGTCAAAGCTGCGAGGAGAGGAAGCTCACCCCCATACTCTCCCTGGGACATCAGCCCATCGTGCAGGAGTATCTCTCTGCCGGGGCACTCAGAAAACCAGAGGTTACGTATCCCCTCAATCTCGTATTCTGCAAACGATGCACGCTGCTCCAGCTTGACTACATCGTAGAGCCGAAGAAAGTCTTTCCGCCCGAGTACCCGTATCGGACGGGTCTCACAGACATGTTAGTGAGGAACTTCGAGTCTCTCGCAGACAAACTTGAGCGAGAGGGTTACTTCAAGCCGAAAGACGTGGTCGTGGATATCGGCTCGAACGATGGCACTCTTCTCAAGCCCTTCAAGAAAAAGGGGGCTCGCGTCGTCGGCGTCGAGCCGACCAATGCAGCGAAGGTCGCAAAAAGAAACGGCATCCCGACTGTTCAGGATTTTTTCAATGCGAAGGTTGTACGCTCGATCGTGAAAAAGCACGGCCGCGCGCAGATCGTCACAGCAACAAACGTATTTGCGCACATCAACGATACGGCCGCACTAGTGCAGAATGTCGCCGCTCTCATGGCGAAAGATGCGGTCTTTGTGTCCGAGTCACAGTACCTCGGCGATATCATCAAAAAGTTGGAGTTCGATACGATATATCATGAACATCTGCGCTTTTATTCCCTGAGATCAATTGCCTATCTTCTCAAACTTCACGGACTCTCCATAATCGACGCAGATCGTATTTCCGTCGCAGGAGGTTCAATCAGGGTCTATGCGAAAAAAGGCAAACACGCCATAAGCGAGCGTGCACTAAACATTCTTGCGCGTGAGAAAAAAGCCGGCCTATCGGATGTGGCACGACTACAGAAGTTTGCACAATCGTCAATACAAGCAAAACGCAGTCTTCTGGCACTGCTTCTCAGATGCAAACAAAGAGGTTCCGTTGCAGCGCTGGGAAGCCCCGCGCGTTCAAACACGCTTCTGAACTTCGCAAAAATAGATGGAACAATCCTCGACTGTATCTACGAAAAGAATGGCTCGCTCAAAATCGGACTATGCACTCCCGGCTCGCATATACCCGTCGTTTCCGAAAGCCTCATTCGCACCGACAAACCGAAGTTCCTTCTCATGCTCTCCTGGCACATCGGAGCGGAACTCATGGGTTTGATGCGCAAGAAAGGATACCGAGGAAAATTCATCATACCTCTTCCGCACCCTCGAATCGTGGAATAGTATGACCCGCATGACAATCCCGTGGTGGCAGCCGAAGGTGGAAAAAGGCGATTACCGTTTCATACAGAGAGCGCTCGATCGGAATTTCGTTAACGAAGGCCCTCAAGCCCGTGAATTTGAGGAGCGTATTGCAAAACTTGTCGGCGCTCGATACGCCGTATCGGCAACAAGCTGCACAGCCGCCATTTTCCTTGCCCTCAAGGCGGCAGGAGTAAAAGCGGGAGACGAAGTGCTCGTACCGGACATGACATTCATAGCGACGGCGCACGCGGTGGATCTTCTTGGAGCGAAGGTCGTACTTGTCGACGTTGATCCTCAAACATTGAACATCGACCCTTCAAAGATCGCGCGAGCAATAACGAAGAGAACACGCGCGATTATTCCAGTTCACGTCACCGGACGCGCCGCCGACATGAACGCAATTACGCAAATCGCAAAAAAACATCGCCTTGCCGTCATCGAAGACGCCGCAGAAGCGTTTATGTCAAAATACGGAAAGAGGTTTTTGGGCACCATCGGCGATGCCGGCTGCTTTTCCTTTTCTCCGAACAAGACGATTTCAACGGGACAAGGCGGAGTGATAGTAACGAGCAGCAAGAAAATCTACGAAGCTCTGAAACCCCTAAAGGATCAAGGCCGCCCGCAACGTGGAACGGGGGGCGACGACGTGCATTTCTCTGTCGGTTACAATTTCAAACTCACCGACTTGCAGGCGGGAGCTGGTCTCGGACAGCTCAAGCATCTTTCGAAACGACTCAAAAGAATGAAGCGCAACTATGCACTCTACGCAAAGCACCTCAAAGGAATCGGTGATATTCGAGTCTTCCCTTCGCGAAAGGGAGAAGTTCCACAGTGGACTGACATCGAAACAAGAAAGCGGGACGAGCTGGAGAAATACTTGCGGTCGAAGGGAATCGATTCAAGAAAATATTGGCATCCGATTCACCGCCAGCGCGCGTATCGACAATCGGATAATAAATTCCCGGCAAGCACGCGGCTCTCCTACCGCGCTCTCTGGCTCCCTTCCGCCTTCACGCTGTCCGACGCAGACATACACACCGTATGCCGCGCCATCAAAGACTTTTTCAAAAACGCACGCTAGGTGAATTTTTAAGATGCCACTCAATCGTACTCTTAAGACCGTCGGGGAGAGATGTTTTGGCTTCCCACCCCGTGTCGCGCTTGATCTTTGCCACATCGGCAAGACGGCGCTTCACGCTTCCTTCGGGAGCAGGTTTGATATCGAGACTTTTCGGATGCCAGCCGGCGAGCCTGAACATTTCGTCTATCAAATCGGAAATCTTTGTTTCAGTATTTGAACCAATGTGATATGTCTCGCCGTCGGTTTTATCAGATTCCATTACGGCCTGAATCGCTTCGACAGCGTCACTGACGTAGCAGAAAGATCGAGTCTCGTCGGCGCCAAAAACGGGGAACGGGTCGGTGCGCTTTTGGATGCGCTCCAATACATCGGGGATCACATGATGCCCTCCGCGCGGTCCGTAGAAGTTGTGTGGGCGCACGATCGACATTCGGAAGTTGTAGGCCTTCGCATAGTGTATGAAAAGGAGCTCGCCGATAAGTTTGGTTCCTGCGTAAGACCAACGTGGGTTGTGCGGATCGGCAATAACGAGTGGGACACCCTCTGGCGTGGGTAGCGGAAGTTTGCCAAAAGCTTCAAGTGCGCCGGAGTACGCTTCGTTCGAAGATGTGAACAGTATTTTGCCCTGCGGGTTGTGTACGCGAAACCACTCGACCGCGTTGAGATTTATTAGAAGTGCTGTGCGCAGTATCTCGTGAGGTATTTCATAGAAGAGCCTTGTCGAATTTATAGCGGCGAGATGATACACATGATCGAACGTTCCAAGATTCTCCCACGAACGTACATCAGTGAGGTCAGCTTTCGTGAACGTAACATTCGGCTCTTTGCAAAGATCATTGAACGCATCGTCCGCCTTCCCCAGCGCGAAGTTATCCACGAGCGTGAGATCATGTTTTTGCGAGGCGAGGCGCCTCGCGAGATGATAGCCAACGAATCCTGCTCCCCCCGTAATGAGAATATTCATACCTGTATCTTATTGGGCTTAGGAGAATCGCGCAAAGAGGACTAGGACCGTTGTGCTTGCGTCCGTATCTTTCTTTCAAGTACCTCCGCGAGGTGAGTGAGCTCCTTCTTTCTCTTTGTGCGGTCGCGCTCAATCTCCCACACATACATCAGATCGAGAGATGCACCATCGTGAAGAAGGGCGGCGACGAATCGCGTGAGCTCTTCTTCCGAACTGCCTCCCCCTCTCAGGCTCTCTGCAACGAGAGCTGGAAGCTCTTCGGGAATTCGAGACCGCCTCACAGAGGGCAGGGCGTTAAAAAAAGCGTCGCCGAACGTAATGACGGGCTTGCCAAGCAACGTCGCCTCCCACGCGGCTGAGCTGTTTATGCTCGCCACAAGAGCCGCATGTCTCACGAGATCAAAGCCCAGTATCACTGGATCTATGAGCCGCACGTTCGGAATCTTCTTCAGTTCCCGGTAGTATCGACGCGGCCGATATGGAACCATCGTTGGATGTTCCTTGACGTACAGATACATCCCGACCGGGAGAGATTGGGCCAAGCGCTTCACTATTGCTATCTGATCAGTATCAAAAGGCGCCCCCATAAGTATGCCCATTTCCGGTTCATACTGGAGCGGATAGAACGCAAATCGAGCGGTAGGATCGAACGAATCGTACAAGTCGCCGAGACCCCTGAGATTGCGCAGTTTCCGTCTGACACGATCATACAGATGCAGGAATGGGTTGACGGTCGAATAGTCGGTTCGCCTCTCCGCGTCTGTCCACCAATCCGCGAAAATACGGAAAAAATTGAAATACAGGGTGCGCCATAGGTTCTTGGGAAGTAGAAACTCGAACTGTCCCCGTCTGCCGCTCTTCTCGCGCGAAACTACGACTTTTGAATACACGGTCGGCTTCCTTCTGAACTCTTCTATAAATGTGCGGGCCTCGCGGTACCGCGGAATTTTATCCAGGGCGTTTTTCCGATTCTCCTCATAGAGCTTTTCTACGCCGGTCATACCTCGGTAGCTCTCGCTTATCACGACGAGATCTTTCATCGAGGGAATAAGTGTCGTAAAGACGCGGATGCCCCTCTTCTTGGCCATTTCGTACAAGAGAAGCGTCCCCAGAGATCCGGGCTGGAACATGTACAAGAAATCAGGTTTTTCTTCGTCAAGAAATGCGCTTATGCGTTTGGCATACCCTTGCACAAATCGCATCATTTCTTCGAGAGAATAAGGCGAGGTGTCGTGAGGATATTCCCTCACGAGTTGTCCAAGACGGACGACGCGATCGACGTTAATGTACTTCCAAAGAACTCCATACTCGTGTTCTAGCCGTTGCAGGTATTCATGATCGATGCGCTCGTCCTTCGCGAGCTTGAAAATGTCTTCGTCGAGAACGATGTTCGTGTATGAGATCTCTTTCTGCTGTTTGAGAAAGCGATAGCCATCCCGCAGTTGCACATATGCGCAAAATTCGTCGACCGCACCGCGCTCCTTTAGGAGTTTCGCGAGTTCGTGGCCTATGTACAGAAACCGGCGCTGCAGTACAAAGCATCCTTTCATATCAGACTTCTTTAAGGAGCTTGGCATTGAGAAGGACCTTGATTGCTCCGTAAACTTCGGCAGCCCGAACCTTAATAAGCTTGCTCAGATCCTCAACGTCATTGGTACCGTCAGCATACGCCAAAATATCGAAATACGTCTTCGTTCTTCTATCAATAGATTTTCCTTTCGTGCTGTACAAGTGCCGCTTTCCAAGCTGCGGCTCTCCCGGAATAATCGCTCTGTAGCGTCTCGTTTGTTCCAAGTGCTCAATACATGCCTTGTAGACTCGATATGCGCCCTCAAGGCCCGTGGGGGTCACCACTCTAAAATCATCCAGCGACGTATGATATTCAGGATAAGTTCCGTATTTTGTCCGCATGATAGAGACGACGGGCAAATCGAACGGCATGCTGCAATACTGGCGCTCATCGCTCCCCCTATCAAGGAAACTCCACTCCTTGAATTTCGGATGCAGGCGCCGGAGAACGCGACGCGCGACTTTATCAGCAAGTGTGTTGCCGTGCCGCGACGGTATGTACGAATACATGCGATTGTCCCCCACGCAGGTGATAGTAAAGCCTGCAATTGTATTTTTTTGCATCTCACGGGCATGGCGGCTCAAGTATGCAAGCGCACCGATGGTCTCCGGAATAAAAATGATTCGATAAGTGTAGCGCCGAGGGTTTCTCATGATGAACTTCGCAAGCTCCGTGAGCACAACGGGTCCCGAGAGTTCATTGTTTGCCATTGAAGGGTGGCAAACATATGTCGAAAAGAAGACTTCTTCCTTCCGTTTTCCCGGGATGATCAGCTCTCCGTAGGTAAGCGATCCCTTCTTGAGAGTGCTGTCGACAACGACACGATATATGCCCTTCTTGAGCCTCAAGCGATCGCCGTGCGCCAAACAGAATCCCCACCTTCGTTTGTAATAGGATGTCACGTATGGAATAGCGCTCGGCTGCGCTGGAAGTGAATACAAATGCTTCTGAAGCTCTTCAAGGGGCATTTTTCTGTCGATCGGGGTCGAGTACCCGACGACGTGTAGATTGTGCTTCTTGAAATCAATTACGCGTGAGCCTCTTTCGTCTGCGACGTAGGCATCGCGAATGTTCCACTCCAGAGGTATTGTCCAATCGAACACTCTGGTTCCACTCGGAATTTCGCGAATCTTAAGCGGGATGTGCTTTCTAAGAATGGCAAGCGTCTCCCGCACTCCATTTCCCGTGAGAGAGCGGCAAATGGGAAAGAGTCTTCGCGCGAGCGCATGCATCTCACGACCAACATCCTTATCTGCACTCATAACATTTCTCACGCCAGACGTTTGAATCCGACTTCTGGAAGAGGACCTCTTAGTCGCTTAGGCGCGTCATTCTTCTGTATTGCCTCGGCGAGAATCGCGAACGTCTCGTCTACCGCCTTGAAGTAGCGCGGCAAATGTGCAATCTTGTGCGCATACGACACATAAATAGTCGTGGTCGCGAGATACCCGCGCGCGAGCATCTCCTGCGTAAAGAGCGCCTTGAGGGTCGCGGCTTCCGGATGGTCGAAGGTGAAATTGATGAATGCATTAGGCCCTTCGACCCTGATTGAAAGCTTTTGTTTTTTGGCCAAACGGTTCCATCCTTCTCCGATCTTCTTCCCCACTGTGTCAATGTATCGCGTGGCGTTTACGCGCTCCATCTTTTTTATCGCGGCAAGCGCTGCGGCAGGGCCGATGCGCTCCGCGTGATACGTGGAAGAGATAAAGCTTGCCTCCGCCTCTTTCATCACTTCCCGCTTCCCGACGAGTGCCGCCATGGGAAACCCGTTCGACATCGCCTTACTGTAGATCGCGATATCGGGAATGACACCAAATCGCTTCCAGACCCCCGGGAACCCGAGTCGAAAACCGGAAGAAATCTCGTCGAATATGAGAACAGCGCCTATCCTATTTGCAATTGCA
>Ga0155800_142_pt1 | contig 29444 bp, 30 predicted proteins | sample RifCSPlowO2_01_FD_107454 | JGI IMG/M metagenome (GOLD analysis project Ga0155800, IMG submission 107454) | Candidatus Kaiserbacteria bacterium RIFCSPLOWO2_01_FULL_54_13 | reverse complement strand
TCATTCGCGGAGAATTCAACGGGAAGAGCAGCCAATACTACATGCGCGAGTCGCCGTTGTATCCGCAAAACAACTATTATATCAACGTCATCGGCGATTATGTCATCGAAGTTTGGATTGATGCAGCACATGCTAATGCAATTGAGCGTGTGTATGAGACGGAGTCGACCATGTCGCCTGCGGCTGAGGAACAGCTGCGGTATATCATCAACTCGAGGGGCAGGTCGAAGTTGGTTATCTCGCGCAACAAGAGACACTCACAAAAGATCTTTGCAAAGCTGACCAAACCATTTGTCGTTGCCAACAGATCTGCCGTCTAGGCTCCTTGCCGGGGGCCTGTTTTTTTGTTAGCTTGAGGTAGTTGTGTCTACTCAGACTGTCGATTGTATAGTCGATCTCCAGTACGGGGATTGCGGAAAAGGCAAGGTCGCCCATCATCTTTGCCAGACGAAAAACTACACCCATGTGCTCCGCTACAACGGCGGCGCTAACGCCGGCCATACGATTTTTCACAAGGGGAAAAAATTCATTACCCACCAGATTCCCGCCGGAGTGTTTTTTGGGATCAAGAGCGTTGTCGGGAACGGCTGTGTTTTGGATCCCGTGCAGTTTTTTAACGAAATTCAGATGCTCGAAGAGGGTGGTATTGAGACCAAGGGAAAGATTTTTGTAGCCGAGAACACACACATCATCACGGAAGCGTACAAGGAGGAAGACAAGCGTGAAGGCGTGCGAATCGGCACGACCGGTCGCGGGAACGGTCCGGCGTACCGCGAAAAATATGGCAGAACAGGAAAGCGCGCGATCGAGATTCCTGATCTGAAACCCTACCTTATCAATCTCTATAGGGAGTGGTATGAGGGAAACAATGTACGCATTCTTGGAGAAGGTGCACAAGGTTTCGGCCTCGACATCGACTGGGGTGATTACCCATTCGTTACCTCCTCGCACTGCACGACCGCGGGCGCACTTTTGAATGGTTTGCCGCCGCGCTCGATTAAAGACGTGTGGGGTGTTGCGAAGATGTACGAAACATATGTTGGGAGCAAGAAGTTCCAGCCCGAGGGGGATGTGTTCAACAAGATCGCTGATGTAGGCGAAGAGTTTGGCGCAACAACTGGCCGCAGGCGGCAGGCCAACTGGATGAACATGCAGACCTTGGAGCGCGCGATTCGCATCAACGGCGTCACTCGTGTTGTCTTCAACAAAGTGGACGTCTTGCGCACCGTTGGGCAGTGGGAAGTCTATGATAAGGGCAGGAAGGTTGAATTTAAGAGCGAAGACGACATGAAAGAGTTCGTCACAGCGCGTCTAACATCGCTTGGTGTTATCGGAAAGAATATTTTCTTCTCGGAGAGCAAGGAGAGAATTTAGATTTCTCGAGCCCGATACTGCAATGCCTCGAGCATGTGGGTTGGTTCGATTGTGTCGCTTCCCACGAGGTCGGCGATGGTGCGGGCGACTTTGATGGTGCGGTGGTAGCCGCGCGGCGAGAGTTTCATTTGGCGCGCGGCGGAGACGAGGGTTGCCTCAGACTTGTCGGAGAGCTTCGCGAGAGCTTCGATGTGCTTTGGCCTCATGTCGGCATTTGTGGAAACCTTCACTCCGGCAAAGCGCTCATGCTGCCTCTCACGCGCCGACGCAACGCTCATGCGTGCCGCCTTTGTCTCGCCGCCCACTCTTTTCGCGCGCACCGAGAGCGACTCGGGAGGCATCTCGCCCACGTGCACCCACATGTCGATGCGATCTGCGATTGGTCCTGAAATCTTGCGTCGGTATTTTTCGATCGTGTGCGGCATGCATTTGCACCGCGCGCTCCCCCAGAATCCGCACGGACAGGGGTTTAGTGCTGCGATGAGCATGAAGTTTGCAGGAAATATCGCAGAGCCCCTCGCGCGCGCGATACTGACGACGCGCTCTTCGAGTGGTTCACGAAGCGCGTTTATAACATCGCGGTGGAATTCGGGGAATTCGTCTGCAAATAAGACACCGCGGTGCGCCAAGGTCGCCTCACCCGGACGCGGCACCGCACTACCTCCGCCGATCAAGGAAGCGTACGAAGAGGTGTGGTGTGGTGACCTGAAGGGGGGCCGGAACATCGCTCCTCCCGTCAAGTTTCCCGCGAGCGAGTGAATCGTCGTAACCTCGATCATCTCTTCTTGCGCGAGGTCGGGCATGATAGAGGCGGCGGCTCGTGCGAGGAGTGTTTTCCCTGTTCCGGGTGGCCCGTAGAGCGCGATGTTGTGGCCACCGGCTGCGGCGATTATGAGCCCGCGCTTCGCACTCTCCTGTCCGCGGATTTCGTCGAGTGCGGCATCGTCCTCGTGTACTCTGCGCACAAGCGGCTTTCGCGGCGCGGGCTTGTATTCTGGATCCGTAAGTATCGCGAGAACATGCTCGAGCGAGGTTATCGCGTGGATCCTTAACCCTGAGATGAGCGAAGCTTCGTCGAAGTTTTCCTCCGGAATGTAGAGGTCGGTGAATCCAGATGCTTCTGCCGCGCTTGCGAGCGAGAGTGCGCCGAGGATAGGGCGGATCGTCCCGTCGAGTGCGAGCTCGCCTGCAAAAAGTTTGCCTATCGGATCGAACGAGGCTTGCTCGGAAGCGAGGAGGAATGAGAGCGCGAGCGGCACGTCAAACACCGCGCCCTCTTTCTTGAGTGCGGCGGGTGCGAGCGACAGCACGATTTTCTTGTTGCTTCGCTTCGGCGATTCGAGTTCTTCTTCGTCGCCGGCCTGCCCGCCGGAGCCTTGGCGGCGGTGGGTATTTTTTATCGCTGCGGCTATCCTATCCTTCGCCTCCTCTACCGATTTGTCGGGGAGTCCAACGATAGTGAATGCATGAAGGCCGCGCACGATGTCGCACTCAACGGCGACGATTGCTGCCTTCGGGAGCATGGGCTGCGCGCCAAACGTCCGCGCAAAGCCCGACGCAATCTTTTGCTTTTCAGCCACGTGGGCATTGTAGCAGGCCTTCATTCCGTGCTATATAGGGGTTTCCTCAGAAAAAGGAGGTGTTCCTTGAGCAAAGCGGGTGTTGTTGCCATGGCGTTCGGCATTCCCGCGACGCTATGGTCGAACCGATGCATTGCTGAGGCGGCATCTTGGCGTGCGTTGGTTCTTCGGGGGCCGGTCTTCACCCAGATCGGAATCAGAATGTGGGACGGAATTCCTACGTTCCAGATTCCAGGGGAGTCGAGCACATCGTGGGCAACCACGATGCAGATGGCGTTCGGTGCCGTCGATTGGGCGCAGAAAAACGGCATCGATGAACTTTGGATCGTCGCTGCGCGCTCGCATCTTGCGCGCGCACTCCGCGACGTGCGCTTCGCCGTGCGCAAGGCCGGAGCGAGCATTGAAGTTCGCGCGGCCCCCGAGGTCGGCAACTTCAGCGACGCCGACTGGTTCCGGAAGGAATCTGGGCAGCTAAGGACGCGGAGTCGGTTCTTCTGGCTCTGTTACAACACGGCGCTGTTCTTGGTGCCGATGGGCATCTATCTGCGCATCGCAGGACGGCCGTTGCGACCGGCGGTGACTTGAGCTCCACTGCGGCGGCGGGGCTCATTTTTCTATGCTGTATTTAAAGTTCGCTACGGCACTGGTAAAAAGCAATGCCAAAGTGAGGTCACGGGGCGTGTGCGACGCAGGTGGCGGCGGCTGGGTTTGCCTCTAGGCGGTCCATGTCGATAGGTTCTTTGCAGACGTCGCAGGTGCCGTACGTGCCCTTATCCATTTTTTCGAGGGCCTTGTCTATTTCTTTGTGGCGCTTCTCGAGCTCTCCGACGAGCGGGACGTTTGTTGAGAGTTCTTCAATATTATCGGCCGCGTCGTTCGGGTCGGCCTCCTCGCCTACTGATTCCGACGCACCCTGCCAGCCTTTTCCCACCTTTCTACCGTGCTCGGCGAGTTCCTCGTCGAGAGAATCACGCTCTGCTTCCAGGTTCGCGCGCAGGTCGGAAAGCTCGTCCTCGCTCAAGTGAGACATGGCAAGAGTATACCCAGCGAACAGCGAACAGTAAACAGTGTGAACAGAAATACTCAGTTCCTGTTCGCGGCTCTCTGTTTTCTGTTCACTATAGCTTGCGTTCAGCTCGCAAGCGGGCGAGGATCTCGGTAAAAGAGTACGGACTCTCACCTATCACAAGGAGCGCACGCGTCGGGAACGAGTAGTAGAGTTGTATCTCGCCACGATCGTCCTTCAGCGCACGCACGTCGTAGTTGCGCATGACGACGTCGGAGAACCGTCGCTTCTCCGGAAGTCCTCCTTGGCCGAGGAATTGGCTTGGGACGGCTGTGAATGCAGGCGAGAGGTCGGAGTTCATTGTTTGCTCCCACGCAAGCATTCCGGCAAACGCGCGCTCGTATGAGCGCACGGGGATGACGAAGAGAGGAGCATTCTCATCAACAGTGTGTATGCCGAAGAAGAAATCGCTGCCCAGCGCTCGCACAAGGTCCGAAGTTGAGCGCACCCCGAGCGCGCTGAAGAATTCTTCAACCGTTGCAGCACGCTCAACGGCTGTGCCCGCAGCACCTGTCTCAGTGATCGTTGGCACTACGCGTGTGATTGAACCGAGCGTAGCGCTCCCTCCGCCGCGCGCTTGCGCAATGAAGCGCTTCAGGTCGAGCGGGTTGTCTTCCTCGAGCGGCAGCAAAAAAGTGCTTTCTGCAAAAAGGAGTGAAGATCCTCCTAGGCCTTGCGGTGGGCTCGCAATATCCGGCGTGACGATATAGACGCCGAAGAGTGCAGCTCCTCCGAGGATGACAAGAATCGCCGCGGCAAAGAGAATCCCACGTGTTCTGCGCGCACGCGCCCGCGTTATCTCGGTCGAGACGGCCGGTCGCTCGCGCCTTTTTTCCTGTTCGAGAGCTGCCGCCCGCACAAGCGATATCTTTTTCACGCGGACGATCTCCTGCAAGTCGTTCTTGAGGGTGCGGAGGGGCGCTACGATCTCGGCAGCAAGTCCCCCACTTGAGGGCTTGGGCGGCTGAGTAGGTACCGGAGGCTCTTTCGGTAGCTCTGCGGAGGCACCCAGCATCGTGTCGAATCTCTTTTGCTCCTTTTGCGTTGGCGCTCCTTCTGAGGGAGGAACGTCGCGGCGTTCAGGAAGTTTCGCTCCTTCGAGAATGCGGGTGATCGCCTCGCTCGCACTGCCGGACCCTCCTGCTTTCGGGAGAGGTTGTACTGGACTCTTCTCAGGGGATGGCGCTTCTTTTGCCAGTGTCGCGACTGGTAGCACTACACTTGGCAGAGCAGCACTAGGTGAAGGAGGCGGAGGAGTTTTCTGTGAGACAGGAGCGGACTGCGGCGGCGCTGGGGGTTGAGATATTACCGAAGGAGCGCGGGGTGAAGGCGCTGCTTCCGCAGGAGCCGGGGCAAGCCTTCCTTCTTGTGGAGGTACAGCAAATATTGGAGTTGTTGCGGGTTCAGGCGCCTTGATCGGGGCCGGGGTCTGTTTGGAGACAGGCGCTTGCGTCGGTACTTTTTCTTGAGCAGGTCCTGACGGTGCCGTCGGGGCAGCTTTGACGACGGTTTCTTCAATAATCACCGGTTCCGGCACCGGGGTCGGCGCGGGTGGCGAGGAAGGAGCCGAAGCAGGGAGAGTAGAGCCAGACTTCGGTGGAGTTGTCTCAGATTCTCCGACGCCGCTCGCCCCCGTGCCTGTTGGGTTCTCTGCCATAATTATTTCCTCCACCCTGACTCGGTTTCAATCCCTTGCGTGCAGCCCACTCCGAGTCAGCGGCTTTGATAGAAAGATTATACCGTCCTTTCTCATCGACTTCTTTGAGAACGACGGGGACGGTGTCGCCGATGCGTACGGCATCGGAAATTTTGTCGATGCGAAACGGTGCCACTTCGGAGACGTGCACAAGGCCCTCGGTGTTCGGTCCGATTTTCACAAAGGCACCAAAGTCCATGAGGCGTGTAACGACGCCTTCGAATCGCTCTCCCGGGAGGTACTCTCGCGTGAGATCCTCGATTGCTTTGAGCGCAGCCTCTGCACTTCCAAGTTTACCGGTGATGAAAATAGTGCCATCTTCTTCGATTGAGATGTCGTCGCATCCCGTGGTCTCCTTGATGCCGTTGATCATTTTGCCTCCCGGGCCAATGACGAGGCCTATCTGGTCTGTCTTTACTTTGATCGTGAGTATCTTTGGCGCTCGCGGGCTTATGTCCGTGCGCGGTGCCGGAATTTCTTTCGTTATGACATCTAGAATTTGCATCCGCGCTTTCTTTGCTTGTGCAAGTACCTCCCCGAGCACGTCTATCGGGATGCCGTCCACTTTCACGTCCATCTGGACGCCGGTCACGCCGTCTGCGGTACCCGCGACTTTGAAGTCCATGTCGCCGTGATGGTCCTCCGGTCCCTGAATGTCGGTGAGGATCTTATATGTCTTTCCATCTGTCATGAGACCCATTGCGATTCCCGTGACAGGTTTTGTGATAGGAACTCCTGCGTCCATTAAGGCGAGTGTTCCCGCGCACACGGAAGCCATCGAAGTCGAGCCGTTTGAGGCGAGGCAGTCTGCGACGATACGTATGGTGTACGGAAAAGTTTCCTTTGGCGGGAGAACCGCTCTCAAGGATTTTTCTGCGAGTGCCCCGTGCCCGATCATGCGGCGGTTCATCCCGCCCACGCGCCCCGTCTCGCCCACGCTAAACGGCGGGAAGTTGTAGTGGAGCATGAAGGTTTTTTTCTTGTCTTGAAATTCAATCGTGTCGATGAGAAGCGCATCACCCGGGCCGCCCAAGGTAAGTGCGGCCAAGACGTGGGTTTCCCCGCGGTAGAAGAGACCGGTGCCATGAATGATCGGCGAGATGCCTCCGGCTTGAGCAAAGAGCGGACGAATCTCGTCAAACGCCCTGCCGTCGACGCGTTTCCCTTCTTTGATTGCGAGATCGTGGACGTGTTCGTCGACCATGAGCTCGAAGTACTGGTCCAGTTTGGTGGGAAGAGTGTCCGGGAGCTTCTCTGTGGCGGCTTTCATCCATGTCGATTTCAATTCATTGATAGCGCTCTTGTCTAGACGGCCACTTGCCGCCGCGAGCTTCGGCTTCACGACCTCGTCGAAAATTGGCGGAATCTCAGGGTGATCGTCAGGTTTCTTGAATTCTGCCTTTGTGATGTCTCGCTCGGCAACGATTGATTTCTGCCACGCTTGGATCTTCTCGATCTCCTCGCTCGCACGCTTGAGGGCCTCTTCGAGCGTCTTCTCATCCACCTCGCGTGCGTTCACCTCGATCATGTTGATTAAGCCGCCCTTGCCCGAGACCGTGAGGTCCATCTTTGCTTTTGGCGGGAGCTCGTCGCTACGCTGGCCGTAGCTCGGATTCACGATGAGGTCCTCGCTGTCGCCGACAAGGCCGATCCGTGTCGCAGAGACCGGGCCGTTCCATGGAATGTCGGAGGTTGCGATTGCCAAAGATGCCGCGTTCACCGCGAGGATGTCAGTGTCATAATCCTCGATCGAAAGCACTGTGATGATGACCTGCACTTCGCGCTTTAAGCCCTTGGGGAAAAGCGGACGGATCGTGCGGTCGACGATGCGGCCGGAGAGCACCGCCTCGTCGGAGGGCCTGCCTTCGCGGCGCACGAAACGCGAGCCTAGGATCGCGCCTGCGGCATAAAATTTCTCTTCGTATTCGACGGAGAGCGGAAAGTAATCGAGGTCCGATTCTTTGTCGTTCATGACGACCGTCGCCAACACCGCGCTGTTGCCATAGCGCATGAGGACCGAGCCGTTCGCCTGATCGGCCCAGTCGTTAAACTCAGCTATCATCGTCTTTCCCCCGATATCGAGGGAATACTCTTTCTTTTGCATGTGTGGGTCTCTATTACCGACCCTCGGATTTTAGGTTTCAAACGATTTACCCTGAGCAAGTCGAAGGGGTTTGAAGCCTACCTATCCTCGGGCCGCTCTGCTAACGGTAGGAGTATATCAAAGTACTCTGCGAGTTCCAAGTCTATTTGCTCCTCTGTGATCGTCGTAATGTCCATACGTGCGGAAAAGTCGCGATGTTCTTGCCGGTATTTATCTTCCATACGAGGGGAGGAGAATAGCGAGGATGATCTTCGCGACCGCGCTGTAGAGAGAGCTCCCGGACGTGGAGGCACTCGCAAGGTTTGACGAGCTCGGCAAGCCGGCTTGATCGTCATCGTCATCCTCTCCGTTTCCCTGACCGTTTCCTTCCCCGCTGTTACTCCCGCTTCCTCCACTTCCGCCGACGGGTCCAGTCTCGAAGGGCGGATTTCCCGTGACGCCTATCTCAGCACTCACCAGCTCTGAGCGCTCTTTGCTCACAAGATCCACTGCAAGGATTTCTGCACCGACGCCCGGACAATAATACTTGTGCTCTCGTGCGTCGGGATCGAGCGGTGTAGTGTCGTAGGTTTTCAGGCAGCTTTGGAAGGTCCCATAGGGAACGGTGACTGTCTCACTGATAGAAAGAACCTCCGCTTTATCTTCCGCAACGCCGGGATAGTTCTCCTGCGCGTAAGTATCGCCGACCTGCGGATTTGCTTTCATCCAAATGCCCGGCTGCGCGCCATTTTGCCCTGCGCGCCATGAGCCGTCGTGGTCGGCTACCTGTCCGTCCTCGTAATTATTCACGTCCTCTCCGAAATACCAGACGTTTCCGTTCCTGTCTTGGGCAAGGTAGTCTTTCGTATCCTCGACGAGCGCGCCATCGAGCCACACGCGATCACGGTAGACTAGAGTCGTGACCCCCTTTACGACCCTGGTCTCCCCCGGTATGAGTATCTCAGTGCGCTCCGTGCTGCTCGCCGTCTTAGTTTCGTATACAAGCTTCATCCCGGGCGTGAGAGTGAGGTATCGGTTTGTGATTTCCGTCGTGAAATTCGAAGGGTTGAACGTGGAAGAGACGCCCGGTGTTCCAGGACGCACGGGTAGCGGTGCAGTTTTGGGCGCGCGTGTTGCCCCGGGGCGTGTCTTCGCGTTCGTGAATGGGAATTCCGGACCTCCCCAGCTCTGCGGCTGCGTTTGCGGGGGGCGATTGCCAACGAAGTTACCGGGCTTTTTTAGGTTCGCTCCAAGCTGCCCCGCGAGTCCCGCACCGCCGCAGCCTCGTTCCAGCGCTGCTCGTGTCATTGGACCTACGAATCCATGCCCTGGCGAACCGGCGGACGCGATAGAGTTTTGTTCTTGGAAGCGCTGAAGGGCACTGAGGGTTGCCTGTCCAAAGAAGCCCGTGATGAAACCTTCGGGGTAGATCGTCTCGTCATCCGCGAGGAATTGCTGAAGTCTTGAAACGTCTCCGGCGGTACCCCCGTCTGTTGCGCCGATAAACATGTTATGAGTTAAGAATGCGCATCGCCCTGGAGTGGAGTTTATGCCGCTTCTAGGTTGTGCAGTGGAAAGCTGGGCCTGAAGGGCTGCAATTTGGCTCCGTAGAGCCGCAATTTGAGCTCGGAGCTCATCAACAGTAGGAGTAGTCTGAGCGCGTGCCGCTACGGGCATCAGGCCGAAGATAACTGCTATCAGCAGACTCGAAACGGCCAGGGAATATGGGTTTGTTGTGGCAATAGAGGACATAAAAATAAAAAGCCCCATTGCACACGCACACTTCTTGTCCTTGTTGTCTCATAAAGGACATAGAAAGCAAGCCCAGCCTGTGGATAAAGGACACCATAGAAACGTATTCTTGGCCTGAGCGATATTGGACAGGTGGGGGTCCCTGTGAGGTGGAGATCCTCTAGGGACTTGCATATTCCGGTGGACGCACGGCGCAGAGAAGGATATGAGTGTGCTACGATACGCCGCATCCGCTATATATGAGTGTCTTCGTTTTCCCCGGAGTTGTTTCCGTTTTAGCCTGTATTTTGGCCTTTTTGTGGGGTGGCATACCGGCGCTTTTTCTGGTCATCCTTCTGGCAGTCCTCGAAACGACGCTCTCCTTCGACAATGCCGTGGTAAATGCAAAGGTTCTTGCGAGGATGGATACGAGGTGGCAGAGGAGATTCCTCACCTATGGGATCCCGATTGCTGTGTTTGGGACGCGTTTTGTGCTCCCACTCCTCATTGTTGCGGCGGCAGCCGCACTTTCCCCACTTTCGGTCGCTAAGCTTGCGTTTTTTGATCCCACGCGGTACGCCGAGTATCTCGAAGAGGCGCATGTCGGGATTGCGGCCTTCGGGAGCGCATTCCTTTTTATGGTTTCTCTCAAGTACTTCTTCAACGACCGCAAGACGGTGCACTGGATCGAGATTATCGAGCGTCACCTCTCGCGGTGGGGCGGCATTGAGGCGATCGAAGTCGCGCTTTCGCTAGCCGTACTTCTCGTGTGTGCCTTTCTTCTTCCCGCAAAGGCCGCGACGATACTCGTCGCTGGAGTGATAGGTGTCGTGCTCTTTATAGTGATTGAAGGCATTGCACAATCCTTCGAAATACACGCCGGTGCGGGCGCGGCAGCTACAGGCCTCGCGCTTTTTGTCTATTTAAACGTCTTGGATGCAGCATTCTCACTTGACGGTGTAGTGGGCGCATTCGCAATTACCTCGAGTGTGCCGGTCATTATTGCCGGTCTTGGTATCGGCGCAGTTTTTGTTAGGGCGTTTACCGTGTACCTTGTGCGTGCAAGGACACTTGAGACCTTGATCTATCTTGAGCATGGCGCGCATTGGGCGATCTTGGGTCTCGCGCTTGCGATGCTTGCAACGATCTTCGTCCGCGTGCCGGAGGCCGTGACCGGTCTCATCGGTCTCGTCTTTGTCGTGCTTGCCTACGTGTCTTCTCGCCGCGAGATGCGCAGAAAGATCGGCTAGTGTCTATTCTACTTCTGTGATTCGCTCGATTTCTGAGAGACTGTCTTTGGTTTCGGTTGAAAGCGTTTCCGATGTGCGCAGAGAGGGAGCAACTCGTCGTGAGCCTGTCGAACGATAGTTCAAGAGGTAGCGTTTCGGATCTTCATCAAGATCGAGAAAGTGATCAGCGACCTCCTTGAGGCGACCGGAAGTGGAGCGACCGAAGGAGACAATTTCCACCTGGCAACCCGCGTGGACCCTCAAGTATTCAACGAGCGGGATGAAGTCGCCATCGCCCGTGAAGAGAATCACAGTGTCGAGCTTTGGCGAGGCTGTGATAGCGTCGACCGCGATGCCGACGTCCCAGTCGGCCTTTTTCGCGCCGCCGTAGAAGACCTGCAAATCCTTGGTGCGCGGCTCAATGCCGATTTTAGTCAAGGCTTCGAGGAACGCTTTCTCCTCGCCGCTCTCCGTCGTCACCATGTATGCACGCGCACGAATGAGGCGGCGGCCCGCCACCGCATCTTTGAGGACGTTTCCGAAATTTACACGAGCTCGATAGATATTTTTCGCGCTGTGATAAAGATTTTGCGTGTCGATAAAGACGCCGACACGCTGCTCTGGGTGCTTGATAATAGCCATGAATAGCTTGGAGCTAGTAGCCTCTCGCTAGTAGCAAAAATTAAGAACGTTTTATTAAAAATATATGCTACACGAAGTGTACTCTCAAAATGAAAAGCAGCAAATCTTGCTTGCAGGAGCTACAGGCTTCAGGCAACAAGCTACTGGCTATTTCTTGAGGCCAAGTCTCCTGATCAAATTGCCGTACGAGCGCTTGTTGGTGGTCTCGAGATACTTGAGGTGGCGCCGACGGTCGGCAACGAGGCCAAGAAGCCCGCGCCGCGAGTGCTTGTCCTTGCGGTTTTTGTCCAAATGCGCCGAGAGCTCTTCGATGCGCCGGGTCAGAACCGCGATTTGCACCTCCGGAGAGCCGGTGTCCGAGTCGTGCCGGCGCGCCTTTTGTATCTCATTCTGCTTCTTGCGCTTCGTTAGCATTAATATAGAATATCACATTCCGCGGCTTTACGCAAGGGGTTATTGGCGACGTGGAGCGAGGCCCAGCACCTTTCGCGAAAGGTGTTGGGTGAGCCGAGGAGCCAACAAGGTCTCTATCCTTTATCGAGAGTTTGGAGCAGATGCTCCGCCTGCCGGCGCTGACTCAACTTTGGTGAGTTTCACATCGAAGATGAGCGTTGAATTTGCAGGAACGACGACGGCGCCCGAAGGGTCCTTCACGTCTTCCCCACCGTAGCCGAGCGAAGGAGGAATCGCCATTCTCCGCTCCCCGCCCTCGCGCATACCATTCACTCCGATCTGGAATCCCGCGATGATTCCGGGAGCTCCGAGCTGGAAGACGAGCGGCTGATTGTCGTGAGCTTCAGAGCTGTCGAAAACCGTGCCGTCAGCAAGCCTCCCCACGTAGAGGACAGATACGATGGAGCTAGGACCGGCCTGCGTCCCCGTGCCCACCTTCACGTCTTGCGCCTGTACGAGATCAGGAGTGGTTGTCGCGTTTTGATTTTGCCCGAACAGATTTGCGCCCAAATAGTTTTGGTATAGGAAGTATCCGCTCGCTGCCACGATTACGATAACGATAAGAGAGACTAGAACAGTCTTTGTGCTCATTTGCATAGTTTATCGTGCACGCGCGCGGCGTGCAATACGTTTGACTGTGCACAGCGCATCTCCCGGCGTAGAATGCGCCTCATGGAGCCACTTGCGTCGAAAATACGGCCGAAAGCACTTGATGAATTCGTCGGACAGGAACATTTGACAGGAAAAGGTAAACCTTTACGTGTCGCGATCGAAAAGAAAGAGCTCTTCTCATTCATTCTCTGGGGTCCGCCCGGAAGCGGGAAAACGACCCTTGCGCGGATTTACGCGAGTGCCTTGGGCGCGGATTTTTATGAGCTCTCTGCGGTAGATGCGGGCAAGGAAGACATAAAGAAAATATTGGGTGAACAGCGAACGGAGAACAGAAAACAGCTAGCCGCATTTTCGAAGCCTAAGATTCTTTTTGTAGATGAGGTCCATCGCTTCAACAAGGCACAACAGGATTTTCTTCTGCCGTTTGTGGAACGCGGCGATCTCACGCTTGTCGGAGCAACGACAGAGAATCCCTCCTTTGAAGTTATCGCGCCGCTTCTCTCACGCTGTCGCGTGTTTGTACTTAATGAACTCTCAGAAAGAGACATGGAGAAAATAATTGCACGTACAAGACTCAAGGTTACAAAAGCTGCGCGAGATTGGTTGATCGCGATGGCGCAGGGAGATGCACGGCAGGCTATTACGACGCTTGAGACCGCACAAAAGCTATACGGAAAAATCTCTGTCGAGACCTTGAAGGAGGCAATTCAATCGAAGCATCTGCGATACGACAAGAAAGGCGAAGAGCACTACAACACTATCTCTGCGTTCATTAAGTCCATGCGCGCATCGCAACCCGATGCCGCGCTCTACTACCTCGCGCGCATGGTGGACGCGGGCGAGGACCCGAAATTCATCGCGCGGCGCATGGTGATTTTTGCGAGTGAAGATATTGGCCTCGCTCAGCCCACGGCTTTGGTTGTCGCGAATGCGGTCTTTGAAGCGGTAAATAGGATAGGCTACCCCGAAGCGACAATCAATCTCGCGCACGGTGTCGCGTACCTCTCGCAATGCAAAAAAGACCGCCGCGCCTACGATGCCTTGCGCGCCGCGCAGGAGGATGTGAAAGAATTCGGCAACCTCCCGATTCCCCTCAAGGTCCGCAATCCGGTGACAAAACTCATGAAAGACCTCAAGTATGGCGAGAGTTACGAAAAATACGATAAAGAGAGTTATCTTCCCGACAAACTCAAAAAGAAAAAGTATCTTCGGGATAAATAATTGCGGCGCGCAAGGAATCAAACCTCGCGCGCCGGCACCGCGCAGCCATACTCATTGCACGGTGAACTCGCTGATTCCGACGGTCGCAGCCTCTGGCGCAAGCTGCTTGTTGAGCCAGTCTTGGGCGAGGGAGCGGAATTTCTTTTGCTGGGCATCACTCAGCGGGTTGTAGAATTCCGCGAACTCCGCCGACTTTGCATCGTTGAGTTCGTATGCCCAGTACTCGATGAGCTTCCGCAACTCGTCCTTGTTGATCCCTCCGGCGAAGCCGTATCCCACGGCTGCATTCAATCGTTCCGGCTTTGCCCGGAGATAGCGCTCATGGTCCGTCACGTATGCCGTTATTTGATAGGAAATTCGGCGGACCTTCGGGTTTGTTGTTATGGGAGACACGGAAGTTCTGTGCTTGGCAATCTCCGCGTCCGGGCTTGGCATCCGCACGAGTGTTTTTCCGTACTCGAATGTGCCCCACGGCTGCTCTACCAGTCTTCCGTCTTCAATTGCATAGAGCTTGCCGGGCCAGTCGGGATATTCGTAATACAGCGGCAGGAATACACCCATCGTAGCCACGACCAAGCACAAGGTCCATCTCAGTACTTGCGCCGCGGTAAGTAGGCGTTTGTCGAACCGCCATGTTTGCAGTAGCGGGTCGATCTTCTTGCTGATCCACGCGAGTGTGAAGACTGGAACCGAAGCGATGACCGCAGTCAGAAGCCACAGTAGAAGAGCCGTCATGGCACTCTCTCCCCTCAAGGTTGACAAAGGGCAGTGGTCGGCCATTCGAGGCCGGAATGTACTGCCATGAATACCCTACTCTTGATCGCATGGTGTTGCAAGAAGTAGTTTGACGTTCGCGAAAACGTTCTATAGAAACATGGCTCCGCGGAATTCGTCTCCGCGGAGCCGTGTCAGCGACAACCTGGTGCTCACTTTGCCGGTGTCGCAGGCATATCTTTGATTGGCTGTTTTCCCAGCGGTGTCAGATACATCTGCTGGAGGTACTCTTCGACGCGGTCTGCGAACCAGACGCGGTATCTGCAGACCATACCGGTCATCACCCCGGGCTGAGCCGTATTGACCGGCGTGCAGTCGACACTGATGGCTGTTGACCCCTGAGTGTCGGGCGTCGGGGGTGTTGGTTGACTGCTCTGAGCAGACGCGAGCCCGATCATCGCAAGCAGGAAAAATCCTGCCAGAGTGAATCTTTTCATGGCGACCTCCGGTCCAGCTGGGCGCCCAAGGAGCATGGACGCTACCTGGATAGTAGCACAGAGATCGATTCAAAATCTCTGGCCGCTTGTCTACTGCGTGATGACCCTACGTTCCAAGAGATACAGAAGATCTCTGCGTATGTTTTGCGCGGTCACATCGAGTCCCGCTCCCGGACCCTGCACAGAATATGGGTTTTCTTTTCCGTAGATTTTTGAAACGACCAGAATTTTGTTCAGCGTACCCTGCAGCGCTACCAGCTGGCTGTTTGTTACAACTTTTTGCAGGCGCACGCTCAAGCAAGGCGTGTTTCCCTTCATGCGCATCGTGGCGACGTAGCGGAGGACGGAACCGTTCTTCTTTGCGCTCTTGATTTCCTGCGCAAAGTGGTGGTCCAATCCCTTTGTTGAGCGTATAAATTTTCCGACACTTTCCTTTTTGAAATAGCTGCGTGGAATGAACGGCTGCACGTGCACTTCTTTGAGCCCCACTGGCACTCCGGCGCTTCGCGCGAGCACCACAAGTTTCCTGGCCACATCGAAACCGCTGAGATCGTCCCGCGGGTCAGGCTCTGTGTACCCGCGGCGCCATGCCGTGTCGAGAATATCCGAGAAGCGCTTGTTTCGCTCGAGCATGGAAGTGATGTACCCGAGCGTTCCCGAAAAGCACCCCTCGATAAGGGTTGGCTTGTCGCGCACGTCGCGAAGATCACGCAAGAAGGGCACCGCATCTGCGCCGGCCATGACGGAGCATCGATAGCCGTAGCGGTCGGGTTCTTTAGTGAGAAAGGTGAATGTGTTGAAGTCGGCGTAGGCGATTGGGTTCTTGTTCGCCGTTACGATGCTGAAGGGAGTCTTCGAGATCACCTTCTTGTGGAATTCGATCATTGGCTCTTTGAGCGCTGTGACATCGACGAACACGAGGTGGTCCCGGTTCGTTCGCGCGAGGGCGATCAGTTCGTCGAGCCTATTGTAGGAGATTCCGTTTTTTGTTTTGAGGAATTTCAGCGCTTCCTTTTTCCCGATTCCCTTTTTCGAGAATGCGACCGAAGAGCTCGAGGCGAGACCGACAATTCGCGTCGGATTCACGTGAATGGAGCGGCTCGTATCTCCTTTTTCGTAAATCTGGTGCACGAGCGTCGAACCCACCTTTCCTGTTGCACCGATAATGAATACGTTCTGGTACATGCGCGTCGATCGAGGTCCCATTGTAGGGGTTTTTCGAGTTCCCGTAAATTCAACCTCGGTTGAGATTCGTGATGCGACACTCGCGACAGAATTGCGCGAAGTGTTCAAAAACCTCTGGCCACTCGTCTAATTTCCTTATGCGCTAATTCGTACGAATTAGCCGTCAAGCTGAGCGATACGTAATTACTTTCTCGCGGCAAGAGCGAAGTGGTCGAAGTATTTTTCGAGACTTTCGAGCGAACTATCGTACTCTTTTCCACCGGTAACGGCATCGCAGAATACTTCGAGCACGCGTGCGATCTCTCGAAGCCTCCCCTTCCAGCGAGGATCCGCAAGCGTCAGTTCGAAAAGCTCGAGTGCTCGATCTCGTGCAGCGAGAAAGCGTTGCTCATTCGTGTGTTGCGCAAGGCGTGCTCGATGAACCTCACTCCCGATGTTTCCCAACTGCTCCGCGAGGCTCAGTGTACGCCATCGACCGTTCGCGAGTGATGCATGTTGAAAAGCCATACTAATCTTCTCTCACTATACGATGGATTATGTCCCGAATTTTCTCGCGAATAGTCTCATCGTCGACGCCACGCGTGCGATTACCGAATGCCGGCTTGAGGTTGATGACCGAATCGAACTCGACGAAAGCGTCTCCCGTTTCGGCCGGGTAGAGATTTATGCCCCATACGTCTTCACGACGCGACCCCTCCCTTTCGATGAGCGCTGTCTCAGCGTCAGCGTGCAGTTCTGCGCCGAGTGCAAGAATTTCCTGCCGTACGTCGATAGCAGATTTGACCAAATCACCAAACCGCTCATTCGCGATTTCCCGAAGCTCGTTCCTCGAGATCCGGTCTTTGACGATGCGGATGCCCATAGGTTGCACATGATACCACTTTGGCCTGCGTACACGTTATACACAGAGGCACTCGTTGTCTCCTTGTGCGCGGGAGGTACAGTTACAACGTGCGCATTAATGGCCCGCACGTGGATGCGCACGTGCATAAGTTGTTTTTATATGGAACATAATGCACGAAAAGTCTGGCGCCTTGCGATAGCGACGGCGTCTGTTTCGTTTTTGGTAGCAGTTCCGGCTCTTGCTCTGGCCGCGTCGTTGCCGGGTTTTGGCTTTGATGAGGGTCAAAGCGAAGCATTTGGGACAAGAATTTTCCGTTCGATCATAGAGCGGCTGTGTCAGGTCCAAGAAGCCCGCGGGAATCGCGTGATACTCGTCGATCCTTCTCGATGCGCGCCTCCCCCGCCTCTTGCGGCGACGCTCACGCTTTGGAAGGTTGTCGTCAATGATGACGGTGGAACCGCAACGACGACGAACTTTCAGGCAAAAATCGACGGCGCGAACGTTCCGTGGGGTGTGGCACAAACAGTCTCGGCTGGAGCACACACTGCTTCTGAGACCGCGCTTCCCGGCTACACGGCGTCTGACTGGGGCGGCGACTGTGATGAAGACGGCACAATCACTCTCGCGGGTGGCGAGAACAAGACTTGTACGATCACCAACGACGATTTGTCGGGTCGGCTCGTTGTCGATAAGTTGACGCAGCCTAGTGGAAGCGTGAGAGAGTTCAGTATTCTTGCTTCCGGCACCGGCACTATCACTGGCGGCGGCGCAGGCGTCGTGACAGACGCAGCGAACAAAGAGTATGAAGTTACGGCGGGCACGTACTCGGTAGAAGAGGCAGTGCCCGACGGCTGGGCGCAAGTGAGCAGTACCTGCGAGGACGTTGAGATTGGGATTGGCGAGGCAGAAACATGCACTATCACGAATGCAAAACTTCCCACGCTTACGCTCATGAAAACGGTCACGAATGACGATGAGGGAGTAGCGACAACGACTGACTTCCAAGCTCGGATAGATGGAAGCAATGTGCCATGGGGCGTTGCGCAGACTGTCTCTGTCGGTCCCCACACCGCGTCCGAGACGACGTTAGCTGGCTACACGGCGTCTGACTGGGGTGATGATTGCGCGGCCGACGGCTCCATCACTCTTGCAGCCGGCGAGAATAAGACTTGCACTGTCACGAACGATGACAACCACGTGGTGGTAGAAGGTAAACTTCTCATCACAGAAGTTCTGTACGATCTTTCGAATGCCGAGGGAGATCCTCAGGGCTCTGAACCCGCGAACGAATGGGTAGAGATATATAACGGCACGGCCGCAACGATGAACTTGAGTGGTTTTACGCTGAACGATAACGCCACAACTTCATTAGACGCGATTCCTGTTGGCATCTTTCTGGCTCCAAATACGTACCTTGTCGTCTTTGGCGCGACTACCACAGAATCTTTCTGGACGATTCCGCCGGGAGCGATGACGGTTGTCCTTGCGACGAACATTGGCAATGGGCTTGCCAATGGAGGAGATAGGGTTGTTCTCAAGGGTCCAGGTGGCGAAGAAGTTGATTCTGTGAGCTGGGGCACTGATACAAGTGCATTTGATCCTTCTGTAACACTAGCCCCCGATGGCAACTCAATCACGCGCACGAGTCCTACGACCGACACCAACACCGCGGCGGATTGGGTTGCCGACCCAACGCCTTCGCCGGGATCGTAACACACGTTCAAAAATAGTTGCGGCGCGCGAGGAATCCAACCCCGCGCGCCGTCTCACTCTCGTCTCCTTGTGGCCGCCCACTCTTGGAGAGTCCGAAGTATGCGCTCTGCAACGACACCCATGCCCGTCGCGTAAAGCATAGGCATACTCAGCAGCATCGCGAATTCCTTCCTGATTTCCCACGGGATGTCAGGAAACGTCGCGGCGAGCAGGTACATAAGTCCGATGGCTGTTAGTGCCATCGTTCCGAGTGCGCTGCCCGTTGCGGCGATGAAAGTATGCTGGTTGCTTCGTGTGAGCATAATGCTCACTACCGTGGACAAGAACCCTATTGAGTAGAGAGTCCACGGAGGGATGTGCAAGACTTCCCAAGAAGGCGATGACGGCGGCATCAGAGCCGCATGCATAAGTGTTGCGACAGTTCCTCCAAAGAGAGCGTCGCCGAGACTTTGTCGAATCCTCATTGGCAGGCCCCTCCTCTTACTCGCATCACTCTTCTTTAAGGGAGTGTTTCTGTCAATGAGGATATTGTACGACGCGCGCGTTGCACAATATCGTCAGGTTTTCCGACGCTTTAGCGTTGGAACAACCGATGTTGTGCGACGTATGCGGTAGAATTGAGACGTGGCATCGGAATTGAAAGCACTCAAAACACAATTCCTCGAGTATCTCGAAATCGAGAAAGGCCGAAGTGTGAAAACTGTCGAAAACTACGACCGCTACCTCGCACGCTTTTTAGGCTTTGCCAAGATCTCGAAGCCGCTGCAAATTACGGAGCCGAAAGTGCGAGAGTTCCGCTTGCATTTGAATCGCCAGCCGGGGACGACCCACAATCTGAAACTCAAGACGCAAAACTACTATCTCATCGCACTGCGCGCATTCCTGAAGTATCTTAGGAAACTGAACATCGAGTCGCTCCAGCCGGAGCGGATTGAATTGGCAAAGGTTGGCAGCCGCGACCTCGATCTCATCACAACGCAAGAGTTGAATCGTCTCATGCGCGCGCCCGCGGGCGATACACTCACGGCTCTGCGCGATCGCGCAATGCTCGAGCTTCTTTTTTCTACGGGTTTGCGTGTCTCCGAACTCTGTTCGTTGAACAGCGACCTCGATCTCTCGCGTGACGAGTTCTCCATTCGCGGCAAGGGCGACAAAGTGCGTGTCGTATTCCTCTCCCCTTCTGCGAAGAAGGCGGTCGCTGAATATCTCAAAAAACGCAAGGACATGGGAGAGGCACTTTTCGTAAGTTATGGGCGTGGCGGAAATCCGCCAGCTGGCGGATCGGATCGGCTCACTCCCCGTTCTATTGAACGTATCGTTAAGCAGTATGCGATCAAATCAGGCATCACACGCAAGGTCACCCCGCACGTCATCCGCCATTCGTTTGCGACTGATCTTCTAGAGGGCGGCGCCGACCTCCGAAGCGTGCAAGCACTTCTTGGTCACGCCAATATCGCAACCACGCAAATCTACACGCATGTCACCGACAAACACTTGCGGGAAGTTCACCGCGCCTTCCACGGCAGACGAAGAAGGTGATATGAGGGAATCACGCGAAGTCAAAGGAGTCCCAAGAAACTCTCTCGACGGGATGGAGCGGATAGCCGAAAGAAGAATCGCTGTCTTTGGAGCACAGGGCCACTTCGGGAGCAAGCTCATGGCACGCCTCTCCGAGATCAAGCCTGCTGGCGTCGCGCTCGATCCCGTAACGGAGCGGGAGCGCAATGCTGAAGCGGCGTTCAATTCTGATATGGTCGTGCTCACAGTTCGACCGGCGCAGGTGCTGGAAACGCTCGATAGGATGCAAAGACGGCTGAATCCGAGCGCACAGATACTTTCGTTCGCCGCCAATAGCTCACCGCTCGTCGACGTATCGGTAGGAGGGATCGCTTCGCTCGCGCACCGGCCAACGGCCCGCATGATGGCTGATCCATGGTGGAACATATCGGCATACGTGCTCGGCGAGGGTTTCTCGAAGGAGGGATATCAATTCGTGTTCAATAATTTGACGCGGAGGAAGCCGACGCAGTTAGCCGGTGACGGCACTCTCGATAAATTCACACTTCTTCTTAGTCAGCTTTTTGTCTCGGTGCTCTTGGAGCGTACCGGAGAATTGAAAAGCGCCGTGCCTCATATCAAGTTCATCGCGGCGCAAAAAGGCTTCGAATGTGATCCTGCGTCACTCGGCAACCTCGAGGCAGGGCCGGATCCAGTTGGTTCACTTAAAGAGTTCGCAACGCCGGGTGGAATTAGTGTGCGCTTCCGCGATGCTCTGAGGCTTGATCCGAAGATTGAGCCTGCTGATCTTTTTGTTGGAGTTAATGAGATTATTGAACGGGAAGCCCGCGCAACATTGAAAAAAGTATAGTCGCACGTTCCCGAAAGATATTTTCGTGAAACGGCGTGCTACTCTTTTGGGGTGAACCTGATTTCATGGAATGTGAATGGGATACGCAGCATCCACAAAAAAGCGATGCTTGTGCCGTTTCTCGAAAAGATGAAACCGGATATTGCGTGCTTTCAGGAGACGAAAGCAGAGGAGCATCAGTCCGAGGTGGACCTGCCGGATTATGAGGAATACTGGAACTCCTCTTCTGCCCGCAAAGGCTACAGCGGCACCGCCATATTCACCAAACAGAAGCCACACGCGGTTCTTCTGGGTTTGCCGGAAGATATCGTGAAACGATTCAAGCTCGCCGGAGATGGCTATGGTGATCCGAACAAGGAGGGTCGCGTAATCGCTGCAGAATTTGACGATTTGTATGTCGTGACGGTGTATACGCCGAACGCAAAGGACGATTTAAGCCGACTCGATCTGCGGCATAAGCATTGGGACCCAGCATTTCTCTCATACATGAAACAACTAGAGAAGCGAAAACCTGTCATTCTCTGCGGCGACCTCAATGTTGCGCATACACCGGACGATCTTGCACGCCCGGAGGAAAACGATGGGCGTAAGGGCTTCACCAAAGAGGAGCGCGAGGGCATCGATGCGCTAGTAGAAGCGGGGTTTGTCGATACGTTCCGGATCCTCACGCGCGGTAAAGGACATTACACATGGTGGACCAATTTTTCGAACGCCCGTGCCCGCAACATTGGCTGGAGGATCGACTATTTCTTCGTGAGCGGTGCTCTTGCCCCGAGTGTTCGCTCCGCGAAGATTCACGCGGACGTGCATGGCTCCGATCACTGTCCAATATCTTTAGAAGTGAGCATTTGAGCCGTTTTTGCAGCCAATTCCGGAAGTTTGGGATATCCACAGACCGTCCTTTACAGTGTCCTTGAGGCGTGTATCCTAATGGACAGGGATCAGGGCTTGACTCTGTATCCTAATAGTTTTGCGCTAATGTTCTTTCATCTTGTTGCTCCGCCGCAGGGATCATGTTCTTGCGACGAGAGAAACAGCAAGAGGGCAGCTCATGCCCAGGGTATAAAGCCGGTACACTCCATTAACAAGGCGACGCATAGCGTCCCAAAAATTAGGAATTACGTACCGCAACGCTTGACCCTGAAATAAAGCGCGAAACATCGAGGCCGTTCCTACGGCTGGGTACACGTCCACATAGATAGTGACGCGTACCTCTCGTGGGGGCGGCCTTTTGGTTTTCTTGTCGTTGCTCGGATGCATATGCTTTTTCGGGTCGCGTTCCCGCGTGCTCGCGTGACGCTCCCGCTCGTCCGCCTTCGCGGACTGCGCGGAGACCCTCAAAAGCACATACACCCTCGCAACGTCAGTGTTTTGTCTTGATTGGAGTACAGACGCACCTCTACGAGGCTCTTCAGAGGAACATGTTCCTCCTCTTTTTGCTTGCTTAAGGGTTACGACACGTGGTGTTTCTTTCTTAGCTCCTCAACAGCGGTTTCTTCCTCCTCAACTTTCCGATCCTTCCCGGCTTCGCCGAGCTTTTTTAACTCATGTTCAGGAAGCCTGGAGAGTTCTCGAGTGCGATTTTCAAGATACTCCTTTGTATTCCGCTTTGGGTTGTCGATGACTTCTTCGAGAAGTGCATGGAGGATCCATCCAAAGCGCGGTCCCGGCGTCTCCCCCATCTCGATGAGGCGGGCTCCGTTGATTGCGAGCATGGAAACAGAAATCGGATCCCGCATCGCCTCGTCGACCATCGACATATACTTACGCAGGCGGAACGGCTGTTCCTTTGGTCTTCCTGTGCCAATTCGATCGCAAATGCGAAGTGAAAGGAGGTCTTTGATATGCTCGCGCCCGACGTTTCTAATAGTGCGGCGTACTGCAGATAGTGTGATCTTCTCCGGGTCGGAGAAAAACATGTGCCAGCGGATGAGAGAAACGACTGTTTCGATCATGTGAGTGGGCATGCGAAGATCGGTCATTATTTTTTTCGCGATTCTTGCGCCAATCACCTCGTGGCCGTGGAAGGTCCAATCCTTTTTCTCGTCGGACCACCGCCTCGCGCTTGGTTTTCCGACATCGTGCAAGAGCGCAGCGAGACGGATCTCGAGTGACCACCCCCTGTCGGCAGCATGCTGTAGCGCGCGCAGTGAATGCTCAAAGACATCGTACGCGTGGGCCTGATTCTGCTCGCAGTCAATTCCCTCTTCAAGTTCGGGGACGATGTGAGCGAAGAGCTTCAACTTTTGTGCGACGAAAAGAGCCTGCATCGGGTGCTCGCTCTCGATGATGCGGACAAATTCGTCTCGCACGCGCTCACGGGAGATTTTCTTGAGGAGCGCAGCGTCCTCAGAGATACTTTTCGCTGTGTTTGTCTCAATCGCAAACTCGAGCTCGGCCGAGAGGCGCACCGCGCGAAGCATGCGAAGAGCGTCTTCTTTGAAGCGTTCATCAGGCTTTCCCACGGCAGAGATGAGGCGTCTCTTGATGTCTTCTTGTCCTCCATGGAGGTCGACGAGCGTGCCTGTGGCTGGTTCATATGCGACTGCGTTTATCGTAAAATCGCGGCGCTCTAAGTCGTCCTCGAGTTTGTCGCTGAATAAGACCTCGTCGGGCCGTCTCGCGTCCGAGTATTTTCCTTCTATGCGGTACGGTGTGATCTCGACGACCTTGAGGCGAGGATCTTCTGAGCCCGTGAGGACTCCAACAGTGCCGAATTTGTTTTCGTAGAACGTTTCTGCAAACAGCTTCTGAATCTCCTCGGGCTTCGCGTTTGTAGTAATATCCCAATCTTTCGGCTCGCGCGATAGGAGAAGGTCGCGTACGCACCCGCCGACGAGGTACGCCTCGAAACTGCTCTTTCGAAGCGTGTCGCATAGTTTTTTTATTTCTGCAGGTATAGGCAGATGAACCGATTTCATGGATATATTGTAGCCTGCGCGTTGTATTTGGGCGACGTCGCGCGTATCATGAGGCGCTGCTCCCGTGGTGAAACGGATATCACGGCAGTCTTCGGAACTGCTATTCCAGGTTCGAATCCTGGCGGGAGCGCAGTCTCGCTTTCTTAGTGCGGATACGGGGAATCGAACCCCGATCTCGTCCTTGGCAAGGACGCGTTCTGCCACTAAACCATATCCGCTTTACCCGTCCGTAGCCTTTGGCGCAGGAGGGTTTCGCCCGCTGAAAACCGCAAAGGCGAGTGTCGATGATTATACCCAAGTCGACAGTTCGAGCAATTTCCTATGTCTTTGCTCCCGGTAGGTTTATCACCTTTGATGTGTCTTTACGCTCCCAGAATGCCGCCGAGAGTCCCACGAGTGCAATCACAGTTGCAATTACCGGTATCCACGGGCTCGTTCTGCAACTTTCCACGAAGTACCAGAGGCCAAAGAGGAGCAGGAACGGTACGACAATCGCAGCTGCTATCCATTCCTGAGTGCGCAGGGCGGGTGGCATCTGCGGCTGTCCCGCAATTGCGATCAACGCGATGAGCGCATAGGCGAGAAGAAGAATGACCCAGAGGCGGAGAGCTCCTGCTGCAGAAGAGCAGATGTCCTTTAGGATAGTCTGCGCTGCCGCAACGGCTGCAGAAGTCGCCTTTGTGCCTGTCGCGGTGATATCCTTTCCCAATCCTGCGCTCGGCTTCGGTGGCGGTGTTGCGGCAGCTCCTCCCGTGCTCGGCTTTGGCTTCGTGACGCCGCTTGTTCCCCCGGTAGGCGTCGGCGAAGGGATCGGCGCTGGCGGAGTGACCAGTGGCGCACCCTCGCCCGCTATAGAGGTAGAGACAACTGAGATGCACACGGGCTGTCCTGTTTTGGCTGAAAGCAGTGTCACGGCCACGGGAAGGCTCCCGCGAATTTGGGTTGTTGCAACATCTGCATGGATGCGCACGGCCCCTGACTGCTCGATGCGCCGGGTAATTTGATTAAATGGAATGCCAGTGCTCCCTGCCGCTCCAATGATGGCTACATACGAACTGTCCGAGACGGTGAATTCAAGGGCATGCAATGTCCCATCGTAGACGTAGGGTGTAAAGCCGGATACGACAGCTTGCGTGCAAGTATTGCTACCCGGCGGCAGGAGCTGGACCGTTTGTACTGAGACCTCAGATGCTAGTGTCCAAGACGGAATGGTCAATGCTGTGAGGACAATGAGAACTCCAATAAGAACCAGACCATAACCAACACGACCGCCGGCCCTCATGTGGTTTTTCATAGTGTCGTCACGCTAGTACGAGTGTGATATTTCGGTCAAGCCGAAAATGTGTTCCAGTATTGACATTCATCGTTGGATGTTTTCTAACGGACACTAACAAGCATGCTAAAAGGACGCGCGGCATATGCCCAATAAGTGAAATATCCAGATTTGTATAGGCTTTTCGGCCCACTGTGGAGAACTCTGTGGACATGTGGATAAAGGACAGTCTGAGACTGTCCCTTTTCGCCACGAGAAACGAGATTTAAAGCCCTATTTGCGTCTAATCGAGTCCTTTTTGTTTTTGTACAAGTTGGTGTTGCATGTTTGCACGGTTTCTTGTGGACGACGTAGCTAAGGAACTGTGCTAAGGAACATTTTAGTTGCTTTCACGTGAAATGCCTGCCTCAGCCGAGAGGCGGATGACCGTGTATAATGTCTGTCATGATTCCCGACGAGATTAGAAAAAATGTGGGGAAGGGAGGCGAAGATATCGCATGTCAATTCCTAGCGAGGAAGGGCTACAAGATAATCGAGCGAAACTTTCGAAGAAAATGGGGAGAGATCGACATAATTGCTGAGATGGAAGGAATTGTACGCTTCGTGGAGGTGAAGGCTGTCTCACGGCCTGATCGGTCAGGCTTTTCACGTGAAATGGACTACCGGCCTGAGGAACTTGTGCACAGAACAAAATTGAAGAAATTGGCGAGGACGGCGGCTCTATATATGGAGGAACACAGGGATCCAAGAGAATTCCAAATAGATGTAGTAGGAGTGATAGTGAACGAAGCGACACGCTCAGCAAGATGTCGGCTTTTCGAACAGGCCCTCGAGGAGAACCTATAGGGTATAAAGGACAATTATTGGTGTTGATGTCCTTTAGTTTTCGTGTTCTAGAGTAGTTTTGTTGAGATTCGGGCCGCCCAGAATCGAACTGGGTCATCGTGCTCCCAAAGCACGCGTACTACCGGTATACGACGGCCCGTCGCACGAATGCTAGCACATTTTCCCTCTGGATAAGTGGCCCTAGCGATCTGAAATGTTGTCGATGAGGAGCCTGACGAGAGCAGGTGCTTGCTTTGTGCTGAATTCGTTCGCGCGTGTTGCTACATCGCTCCCGAGGATAGTGATGAGGTCATCCCCAGTCTGCAGGCTTAGGTCGTGGTTGACATAAGTCATAGTTATCGCGCGCAATTCGCGCTCGGCAGTGGTCGCGCCCTCGCTTGTGGTTGTGATAATGCCGATTACGTGGCCCCATGCGTTTACGACAGGACCGCCCGAGGAGCCGCTTTGCGCTTCGACGACACCACCTAGGGAGACAAGATCAACAGTACTCGCCTCAAATGTCAAGAGTTCCTTAATTGGTGCTATTGAGGAAACTGGATAGAGACTAAACTGCGCGGCAGCACCGACGAACTCTGCGGGGTAACTCGCAATGAGGACAAAGTCGTCACGGAATCCTATGCCTTCGCGTACATCGAAAGGAAGTGCGTGGATATTGAGAGCCGCAGGTGATAGATCGAGGCTCTCCAATAATCCGGTGATGCGCAGGAGCGCGTAGTCATGTTCGCCTGTTCCTGTCGGTGCGGCGTTAGTGATGTCGGCCGCATGTTCCTGGATCCAAATGGGCGGAATATAGAGTACTTCAGTCCTCCAGAATGCACGCGCCGGCGCGCCGGAGCGGATCACGCACGAAAGATTTGTCTCTGAACTCTGCGCAAGGAGCACGTACTGCGCGACGTGCGCGTTCGTGAGAATGATGCCGCGTGGGTCGATAATGATGCCGCTTCCGGAGATCGGCTGGAGGCTTACTCCATCTGAGGTACATAGAATGTTCACGAGCGCCGCGCGCGTTTTTTCGTTTATCGCGGAGAATGATTCCGGCGGAAAGGGATATGGATTCGGAATGCGTGCTACGTAGGCAACCTGCTCTGTATTTGCGGGTGGGACGGGAGAAGGCGCGGGACCGCCCGTCGTTTTTACAGGAGGGAGAGGATGGAGAGCTCGTTCTTCCTGCACGGTCTCCGGCAGTGAGGGGTGTATCTCTAAGCTTGGCTGGGCCGCTGCAGCATTTGCGATTTGTCCTACTCCCTCGTCAGTTGGAGTGGGAGACGATAGTCTCTCTGCATTTATTAAGATAAGCAGCGCACCTACGATGATGCCAAGTGCGCCGATATAGGACATAAGAATCCGAATGTGGGCAGGCATGAGGAGGTGAATATACGTTCTTGCCCGCCAGGTTTCAAGTTTTGTGCGGGCGGCGAGAATCGAACTCGCGACTAAAACTTGGAAGGTTCTCGTTTTGCCACTAAACTACGCCCGCTTGAGGTATCACTGTACTTTGTAAATACATTACACGCAAAAACCCCCTTCGCTTCAGGGGGCTTTTGTCTTCTCGAGAAATGTAGTCGTCTTACTTGATTGCGTCCTTCAATGTCTTAGATGCCCGGAACTTCGGGACTCTCATCGCCTTAATCTGAATCGAGGCACCCGTCCGAGGGTTTCTGCCCATGCGGCCGGCACGCGTCTTCGCCTCGAAGATGCCGAGGCCTGCGATTGAAACTTCCTCGCCGCTCTTCAATTTGCTCGTTATCATGTCGATAATTGCTTCAACGGCACGCTCAGCATCTGCCTTCGTGCTGCCGATCGTCGTTGCGACTTTCTCGACTAAGTCCATCTTGTTTGCCATAGGAGTGTTTGAATAAATGGTTAAAATATGCGCCTTTTCGACCTCGCGACCATTTTGAGCCATATTTTGGCCATGTCAATCCCGCTCTTTCTTACGGCAGCAATGTGGCGACTTGTCAAAAAACGGGCACATCGTACGCCATTGCGTGTCTCTTCCACGCCAGAAAGGGCGGGATCAATCTTGCCGACAAGTCAATAACGGCTTGAAATGCAGGTTACTGTATGTTCTCTGCAGCAATGCTCTATCGTGCGTACTCGATGACACGAGTCTCCCGAATGACAGAGACTTTGATTTCGCCCGGGTACTGGAGTTCTTTTTCAATTTGGGCGGCGATTGTTCTTCACACCTCTACCCGCGACGTTTATAGATTTTGCTGCGATGCTTGATCTCGCGAATTCGGATAATCTTGTCCTGCGGTTCGAACGTATACGCAACTCGCCAGTCGCTGACACGGAGCTTGAAGAACCCTTTGAGGTCGTTGTGAAGGGGTAGATGCGTTATCCGGTCGAATTGTTCAGAAAGTCTTGTGATTCGATTGACGACCTGAGTGCGTATTGAAGCATCGAGGCGGGAGAGATCACGTCTCGCTTCATCCGAGAACAGCACCAGCCACATGATGGCTACGAGTACTTGCGTCGGATTTCCCCGAGGGAAGTCCAACGCTGTTTTTTCTTTTTTAGAGAGGCGAGCAGTCTCTTCTTTGCTTCCGGCCTCAACTCAAGTCCGAAGTCCGGATCGTTCAAAACCTCTTGTACAGATTCTGCAATTGCAGCTCGGAGAGCAGGGGTTATGTTCGATTCTTTGACGGCCATGACGCTAGTATACCATAGGACTTCTACCGCGCGTACTCGATGACACGAGTCTCCCGAATGACAGAGACTTTGATTTCGCCTGGATACTGCAGTTCCTTTTCAATTTGATCTGCGATGTCGCGAGCGAGCTTGCGAGCCTCAAGATCGCTGATCTCCTCGGGTTTGATGATGACGCGTATCTCGCGTCCTGCAGAAATGGCAAAACTCTTCTCGACACCCGGATGCCCTTTGGCGATCGCTTCGAGCTCCTCTAAGCGCTTAATGTAGTTCTCTATGGAATCGCGACGCGCGCCGGGGCGGCCGCCTGAGATCGCGTCGGCAACCTGCACGATCATGCTCTCAGGGGTCTCGTACGGATACTCCTCGTGGTGCGCCTGCATCGCTTTTACGACCGCTTCGTCGACGCTGAATTTCTGTAAGATTCGACGGCCGATTTCGACGTGCGTGCCCGGCACCTCGTGGTCCACTGCTTTGCCGATGTCGTGAAAGAGTGCTCCCGCGCGCGCGGTTGCTTCATTGGCGCCTAATTCCGCGGCGAGCATGCCGGCCAAGTGCGCAACTTCCACGGAGTGGTCGAGGACGTTCTGCCCGTAGCTCGTGCGGAAGTAGAGGCGGCCCAAAATCATGAGGAGCTTCGGGTCGACATTCTGCACGCGCGCCTCGTACGCGGCCTCCGCACCTTTCTTTTTGATGATGGTGTTGATTTCTTCCTTTCTTTTTGATGATGGTGTTGATTTCTTC
>Ga0155800_115_pt5 | contig 31148 bp, 26 predicted proteins | sample RifCSPlowO2_01_FD_107454 | JGI IMG/M metagenome (GOLD analysis project Ga0155800, IMG submission 107454) | Candidatus Kaiserbacteria bacterium RIFCSPLOWO2_01_FULL_54_13 | reverse complement strand
GAAACTGCTAGCTGAATGAGCTGCGCCGCGAGAGGCGCGATCACAATTGCAACGATGCCCGCGATCATGAGAACTGGATTGCGATGTTCCCTGTTGCCGCTCCCGAAGAAACTCATGCGCAAAAAGATATCTGAGATAATGGCGATGAATCCCGCCAAGACAACAGCGACCGTCATCACAAGAATGTCGCGATTCCCGATGTGCGAAAGCTCGTGCGCAATTACTCCTTCGAGCTCGGAGCGTTCAAGCCGTGAGAGAAGTCCCGTCGTGACAGTGACGACCGCGTGTTTGGGATTGCGCCCTGCCGCAAACGCGTTCGGCTGCGGATCGTTGATGACATATAGCCGCGGCTTCGGGAGCCCCGCGGTGATTGCGAGATTCTCGAGCAAACGATGCAATTCGCGGTACTCGCGTTCGTCCGCCTCCTTGGCACCCGTCGCGGCAAGAGCAATCTTGTCCGAGAACCAGTACGCAGTGACATTCATGAAAAGTGAGAACGCGACCGCGATGTAGAGAATGCCGGCGTTGTCATACACTTGCGATACGATCCACCCTAGCGCGATAACAATGACCAAAAACCCGGTCATCAAAAACCACGTCTTGCGGATGTTTTTTCCTTGCTCTGTGTAGAGAGATGCCATAACTTAAGTGTAAGTAATAAAAATCCGTGCGTGTTCTGTATCGAGCATAACATCAAAAGCGTCAATTAACTCCTCTTTGATCTCGGCAACATCCGATTCAACTCCAAGTTCTTCAAGAATAATCCTCTTGATAATTTCGAGAGACTCCCTATCTTTTTCCACACGTATTGGCGGCGTAAATATAAGAAGCGACCGCTTGGTCCCATCTGTTTGTCGAGCGAAAGTCCGGAGTGAGAACCGTAGTTGCTTGACGAATTCAAAGTCAAACTTCCACGCGGACGAGGTCTGATGCGTTAAGAAGGACACGTTGGTTCGTAACTTTGGATTGAATCCCAAAGCCACAACGCCTGTGCATACAAGGTATCCGGACGATGCTTTACGCCTAGAATTAATACCACTGATAATATGATGGGTATTTTCCTGTTGCCCTGCCGACTTAAACCAGTCGACATCCTCAACATCAAATTCTTTAAGGTGTAACTTCGCTTCTTCCCCGAACGAACCCTCGGGGCCCACGAACCTTATAAGAGGATGCCACTCTTTCTCGGGGTGTTCAGTAGATCCTCTGTTTCGTGACGGAAACCCTTCAATGTCCCTTTTCCTCATTTCACATTTAGAAACTGACCTTCACTGGATTACGAGCTGCGTTTTCGCTCTCATCAAGAGCGAAAAAATCGCGCGTCTTGAAACGGAACATGTTTGCAATGAGGTTTGAGGGAAACATTTCTATTGCGTTCTGTAGCTCTTGCACGACAGAGTTGTAGAAGCGGCGCGCTGCTTGAATTTTGTTCTCGGTGTCGGAGAGCTCGCGCTGGAGCTCGACAAAGTTTTCATTCGCTTTCAGGTTTGGATAATTCTCCGCAACAGCAAACAATGTCTTGAGTGCCCCAGTCAGAATATTTTCCGCAGCCGCGTGCTCGGCAACACTTTGTGCTCCCATCGCCTTCGTGCGCGCGTTCGTAACGCTCTCCAGAGTTCCCCGCTCGTGTGTCACGTAGCCCTTAATTGTCTCGATGAGATTCGGAATGAGGTCGTACCGACGCTTGAGCTGCACGTCGATGTCGGACCACGCTTCCTCCGAGCGATTCGTGAGTTGAACGAAACGGTTGTACGCCCAGATCGCCCACAAGACGACTACCGCAACTGCTCCTAAAAGTACCCAGCCTGTTGTCATGTGCGCATTATATCATCTCGCGCCCCTCCTGCGAACAAACGGCGACGACTATACCTTCTACTTCTTGGTGTAATTTCTACTGAGATGCGTCCGGACGGTACTAATCCCTGCCGAAATTGCCCCATACTGACGGGTAAGTACGGTGGCAACAACCGCCGGTAAATAGTTTGATGCCTGCGGCAACCCACTAATCTTCGCTGCTTCAGATTGAATATAACTGTCTTTCGGGAACATGCTGGCCCATCTCTGAACAGCTTGTGCTTGCCGAGCTAGGCTTTGAAGAGTCTGGTCGGTAGGATTATTCAAGAACGTATCCATTTTTCTATTCAGTCTACTTAAGGAGTTCTGAAAAGCCTGTGCATTCCTTGTCATCGGATCTGGTGGCGGTGCCGTTGTCGCTGAAGTACCCGCGCCCGGATTGGCACTGGAAACTGTCGGTGCCGGACCCAACGGTGCCTCATTCCCCGAAGTAGCAGGTGAGGCAACAACTAAGTCTCCCGCCTGTATCCGACGCAAGATTTCAGTGTTACAGCTAGCGGTACCTGCAGCACAGCCGACTATCCCCGCAAGTCTTGCCCTCTCGGTGCTCCAATTGCCACCAGACGCTCCAACGCAATCAGCAACCGATGAGCCATAGCACGCGCTTGGCAGCGGCGCGGTACCGAACGCTTCATTGAACGCAGGTCCGAAGTCTGGAGCGGGCGCTTGAGATCCTGCAATAGTATCCTCAATTGCCTCAACTGACTGTTGCAAGTTATCTGGCGCAAGAAAGGCATTCATGAACCCTGCCTCATCGACGCTAGACTGAGGAATCGTACCCGTTCTTGCCGCCCAATCTGCTGTGGCATTATAGAGGTATTTCCCGCCTTCCCACAGGCCCAACGCGGCCCCAGTGACAGGATCGTTGGCACTCTGGTAACCACCCCTGAAAGCTTCTCCAAAAGAGGAAGTTGGCCCAGAGGCAGGTGATGCGCCGACTCCTGACCCAGTATCCACGCCAGAAGTTACCGCTGGCTGTAGTTGTTGGGCTGTTAGTCCTCCGAATTCCGGGCTCCACTCTCGCATGAGTGCAACCATCTGCAGATTTTGCGCCGCCGTCCCACGGTAGTTTGCGATGCCGAGTTGCTTTGCAAGAACTTTACGTTCACCGTAGCTAGACCCCTGCCCATCGCCCTTCAGGGTATCAACGATGGAATGCCCCTCGTACTTCGTCCTCCCTTCGTAGGCAGGAGGCGCATTTCCCGGTTGATCTGGTACACGCGCCGCGTCGCTTCCGATGCCACTTTGTCCGAGTGGGGTGGACGGAGATCCTGCAAACTCAAGATCCGATCTGGTAGGTTCTAATCCTGCGAATTCCATGGACGGCTGCAGCAGCTCTGATCTGTTTTCTGCAACCCATCTCTCGATAACGTTCTCAACAGGCGGACCGACCAACCAATTTCTCACACCCTCTGTGAATGTTTGCCATCTGGAAGGGGCCGTTTCTGGTTGCTCCGCCTGGGCAGCAGCGCGCTCTTCTGCGAGGAACTCGGCCTGACGCTGTGCGATTTGTTGCCTTTCGAGGTCGGCAGGTAGGCGGTACGGCGAACGTTCAGCGGCCGCCTGGAAGGCAAATTCTCGCTCGACCGAAGGATCGACAGGTGCGCCTTCCGTGATGTTTGCAGGTTGTTCTTGCGCCTCAAGTGATTTCTCAAAGGGATCCAAGCCGTAGGCGGTAAGGAATCCTGCTTCTGGTTGTTCCCCTGGTGGTACATATCCTCCCCCACGCAGGTTGATCTCTCCTGTTTCCGCGGCAGTTGTTGGTACTGTTACTGGAGCTACATCGCTTCCGAGTACCCCCGGAGAGAGCACGCCAAGGTCGACAAGCGGTCCGCGGACATTGCTGTCGAGCCAATTGTTTCCACTGGCCAAAAGTTCTTGGGCCTTTTGCCCTATGTTCGAAAGTGTGTCTGTGACTGTCCCCAAAGCATTTTGCGCAAGATCCGTGGCACCGGTGTACCCCTCAACGACGAATCCTGTAGCACGTTCAAGGAGAGAGGGTGGTATGGACGGAAATCCCGCAAACTCATTTGTTGAGAAAGCTTCTGCGGGAGACACTTGGCCGAAGGCTTCGTTGAACAATTCCATGTCTGCGGGAGGATTGAGGCTTGCCACCGTCGGCGGTGTCCCACCGCCATCAAGACTTGCGACTCGTGAAGGTTGCAACAGTGGACTTGTGCCATCCGCGATCGCGGCCACATCAAATTGGCGTTGCGCAAGCGCATCTCCCATTCGCGCTAGATCATTTGCAGCGATAACATCACCGAGTCCGGATAGTCTGCCATCCCGTGCATTTGCAAGTATGCTCTGCCAGTCGGTTCCCTGAGTCTCAAACCCAGAAAGGGTCGCTTTATACCGGGCTGCCAGCTCCTCAGACGTCATCCCGCCCACAAGACTACCGTCGCTCAATGTATTGTTAATGGTTTGTTGCAGTGTCTGAAGGCTCTCGAGCTCTCCCGTCTGTGCATTCAGCTGTGCGGTGAGCTCGCTGATTTGTTCTGGAGTCGTTGCAGAATAAATTTTCTGCTCCAGATCTGCCCTCCGCAACCCAATAAGCTCCTTCTGGGTCTTTATGTACTCAGATTCCCAAAACGATCGTATCGGTGTTTGCGGATCTGTGTTGGGCTCCATTCCAAGAGCTCGGCCGACCCAGCTATCCCGCAGAGAATCAGTCTGGGCTTTTTCGATGCCTTGCCTCAACGAATCCACCTTCACTTCAAGTTCGTTTATGCGTGTGGCATTCCTCTCAAAAAAAGAATCGGCGGCTGTTGCCTCAGCTTGAGTGGAGTACTCTCCCCCAAATGCGTCATAGTACCCTGAGGAAGGCTTGTCCGGATTGGAAATTTCGGGGAATGGTGGCTCGCCACTGGGTGTATATTTGGCAACTGGAGGTGGTACATTTCCCGGTTGATTGGGAACAGCGACGAGGTCGCTCACTCTGCCGCCCTCACCGAGCCGCGTGGGTGGAGTTCCTGCGAACTCAAGATCCGATCTTGTAGGTTCTAATCCTGCGAATTCCATGGATCCAGACGGTGTCTCTGGAAGTCGTGCCGCAATAGCTGGCCCCGATATTGGCATCAGCGGCATTCCTGCACGCAATTGCTCTCCATACGTCAAGGGACGTGCAGTCTGCGGAGACAAGTCGGCTTCAGTGTAGATATCGTATGGCCTGTCAGCGTAGGTAATTTCTGTAGTAAATGGTGGCTCGCCACTGGGTGTGTACACGGCTACCGGTGAGGGTGGAGGAAGAGGAATAAGGCCCCTCTTCGTACCGATGCCTCCAAATACATTCTCATCAACAACCCGGAGTCCGTCCGCAAAACGTTCGGATATGTATTCTCTCGTCGCATCAATCGCGCTACCTACTGTTTGGGCACTTTCTGCGACTTTCTCCGATACGGTTTGTCCAAGAACCGTAGCACCGGTGGAAACAGTCCCGTACGCGTCAACTACTCCCCCGGCAACGGTGTCGTACACGCCGCCAAGACCGACGAAGTCGGCGACCTTGCCAGCAGCACTGCGGGAGTAGGCGCTCGTAAATCCGGCTTCGTCGAACGCAGATCCCATGCCTGCGGAAGGATCGAGACTTGCCACCGTCGGCGGTGTTCCACCGCCGAATGCGGTAATGAACCCACTTGTGTCAGTTCCGCCGGAATTTGCGTCGTATGTCGGCTGGGCCGCTGTGTACGGAGCAACATTTGCTTGAAACCAAGACCTATGCTGCAAGGTCTCGTTAGGTCTCTGCAACGATCCAAAATAGTTAAACAATTGGCCTTGCTCGGCAACTTGTACGAACGCATCAATGACTCTGTCTGGATTGTTCACGTCGGCCCACGTTTGAAGCCCATACTCTCCTTTAGTAAATTGCATCGGCCCGTAGGATTGCTCTCCTGCTGGGGTTGTTGGGAATCTTTGCAATGTCCCATCCGGGTTTACAGGAGCAACGCGAAGACTGGATTCTTGCATTGCGACCATAGTGGCTAAACGTGCCCATTCTTCAGGGCTACCGGTCTCAACTCCAAACCGTCTCAACCCCGGTGGCGCGTAACCATTTAGAGAAGAGTCCTTAAATTTTTCCAGGGCTGTGTTGTAAAAATCGACAGCATTAATGCGACCGTCCGGCCCTATCCGTATCGGCTCTGTTCCCGAAAATGGCTTTGCCTCTGCAGGACCAATTCCAAATAGCTCCTGGAAACCATCCGCAACGGTTTTATATGCGCAGTAAAAAAAGCCATCGCAACTGTCTGCCGAGGATGATTTGAGCGTGCTTTCACCGAATGTGTCCGCCGAGAATGGTTGCTCCGTGAATCCCTCCTCATTAAAATTAAAAAGGTTGGCTGTGCTAGGTTGCACCAGCCCCGTTGTGTCTCCGCTCACACCCGGCACGACATTGGGCCCTGTTGGCGGAGGAGGTTCAAATGTGGGTGTGGTTTCCTGCGGACGAAAATAATATGGTCCCAACATCTCCAATAGACTGGGTCCTGATGGGATCTGCGGCTGCGGCGTAATCGGTGTCACGTCCTCAAAATTCTCTGGGCCCAAACCCTGAAGCGCGCCACCCTCTGTTGTCCCTGCTCCCGAACCGGGAGGTAGTGCAAACCCCTCACTGTAGTAGTCTCCGCCGGGCACTGGGCCCGGAGGCTTCGGAGTTGCTGCTTTGACTTGATTCTGAAATTCCTGCCATGCCTTGGCAGGATCTTTGATTTCAATTCGCTCGCCATCCAAATCTCTATACCAAGTCCCCTTACAGTTCTTTAGCGCGACGCAAATACCGCCCGCCTGTCCATTGTCGTTCTCGCAGAAACATTGATTCATGTTCTCGCCGCCAACACATTTCGGTGCGTTTGCGCTCTTATTCGGATTAGGTTTCTGACCGCACCTGCACTCAGGAAACACAGGTTTGCATTTGGCGTCAGCCGTCATGTCCACCGTACCCTGCGCGCGGACTAAAAGCGGCACTACCAGAAATAAGGTAACGAAAAAAACTGCCGCAACACGAGAGGTGGGCATACGTCAATATAGTAGCGTGTCCTGAGGCTATTTAGCCCGAATCTCGGGGGATAACCCCATTAGAGAACGCTCCGCAGGAGCTTCGCTTCAGCCGCATTGCGACTTTTCTCTAACGGGGCGAGTGCAATAGTTAACGCCGAGATATCCAGTCGAGATACAGAATTAGGCCTTACCACAGCACCATTTTGCGCATGTCAAAAGCGCAAAATGGTGCTGGATGATGAGAAATATAGTCGCAGCAGCTCCTTATTTCTCTATCACATCTCATCCATGCCACCTCCCATCCCGCTCTGAGAAGGGGCAGAGCTTTTCTTCTCGGGGATTTCGGCCACGGCGGCTTCGGTAGTGAGAAGCACTGCTGCCGCAGAGGCGGAATTCTCAACACAACTCCTCGTCACCTTCACGGGATCAATGATGCCCGCCTCATACATGTCGACGATCGCGTTCTCATCGGATTCGGCAAGAGCGTTGAACCCAAATGCTCCTCCTCGCTTCACAACTTCCTGCAAGACGACCGCGGAATCCTGTCGCCCCGCGTTTTCTGCGATCTGGAGAAGCGGCGCCGAGAGCGCAGAGAGAAGTATCCGATAGCCGACCGTGTACTCGTCGTGCGCCTTCGTATTGATCTTTTTTCCGAGTTTCTCGGCAGCTTTCGCGAGCGCGGCGCCTCCGCCGGGCACGATCCCCTCCGCAATCGCGGCCTTAGTCGCATTGACTGCGTCTTCAATTTTATCTTTGAGATACTTCATTTCCGTTTCCGTCGCCGCGCCCACGCGAATTACCGCAACGCCTCCCGTGAGCTTTGCAACGCGCTCTTCAAGTTTCTCGCGATCGAATTTCGAATCGGTGTTTTCGAGCTGCTTGCGCAAAGATGCGACGCGGGCCTCAATGTCCGACTTCTTTCCCTTGCCGCCGACGATTACGGTAGAATCCTTGGTGGCAACAACGCGCGACGCGCGCCCGAGCATGTTCAGTTCCGCATTCTCGAGCTTGAGCCCGAGATCTTCGGAAATCACCTGTGCACCCACCGTGATCGCGATATCTGCAAGCATTTCTTTCTTCCTGTCGCCGTAGCCCGGAGCCTTCACCGCGAGCACATTAAATACGCCGCGAAGTTTATTCACGACAAACGTGGCCAATGCCTCACCGTCCACATCGTCGGCGATGATGCAGAGATCTTTCTTCCCCGACTGTGCAACTTTCTCTAAAAGCGGCAGGATATCCTTGATCGTGGAAATCTTTTTGTCGGTCACAAGAATCGGCGCGTCTTTTACTTCGGCTTCCATCCGCTCCGCGTTTGTAATCATGTACGCCGAGACATAGCCTTTGTCGAATTCCATGCCCTCGACGTACTCGGAATCAATCCCCGTCGCTTGAGACTCTTCGACAGTGACAACGCCATCTTTGCCCACTTTGCCGACGACCTCCGCGATTTTCTCGCCGAGCTCCTCGGATTCTGCGGCAATCGACGCAACCTGCCGGATCTCGCTTTTGCCCTTCACATCCTTTGCCATCTTCCTGAGTTCTTCTACTGCGTCTTTCGCCGCAGCTTCAATCCCGTGTCTAACCATCATTGCGTTCGCTCCCAGAGCTGTGCGCTTCAGGCCCTCGTGCACGATCGCCTGCGTGAGAACGACGGCAGTCGTGGTGCCGTCGCCCGCCTTGTCGTTGGTTTTTGTGGCGACCTCTTTTACGATCGAAGCTCCCATGTCCTCGAACTTGTCCTCGAGAGAGATTTCCTTGGCGATCGAGACGCCGTCGTTAGTTATCGTGGGGCCTCCCCACGATTTGCTCAATGCAACGTTTCTGCCCTTCGGGCCGAGTGTTACCTTCACGGCTCCTGCGACGATATCGACGCCGCGCTTGAGAGCGCTGCGCACTTCTTGATCGAAAATGACTTGTTTGCCTGCCATAGGAATAGTTTGTAGTTAGTAGTGTGTAGTACGTAGTAAATCCACCAAACTCATTTAAGGACGGCCAAGACGTTTGATTCTGAGACGATGTAGTACTCATCGTCGTCTATTTTCACTTCATCGTATCCGTACTTCGAAAACATCACTCTGTCACCCACTTTGACCGAAACAGGGATGAGTTCGTTGTCGTCGCCGCGTTTTCCCGGCCCCACTGCGATCACCCTCCCGCGCTCGGGCTTCTCCTTCTGCGCTGTGTCAGGAATTATGATGCCTCCCGGTGATTTTTTGTCCTCCACCTCCTCAGGCTTAACCAATATCCGGTCGCCCACAGGCTGAATGTTGATTTTTGTTTTCTTTGCTTCTTTTTTCATATCGAATAGATTATTGCTTTATAAAAGTTTGTTGGGCGCACCGCAAAAGCTGTACCAAGCGTACGTAATATAGAAGATAAGGCGGCCCATAGCAACTTGACTTCAAAACCTTACTATGATATCGTGCTCTGTAATTGATTCCCGCACGTGCCCGTGCTATTCTCGATACAATGGTTTTTCTCCAGACAGTGCTGCCCTACGTGCAGATCGGGCTCTCCGTTCTCCTCATTGGAGCGATCGTGCTCCAGCGCACGGGCGCATCTCTGGGCGGGGCATTTGGCGCTGACAACTTTTCCTCGGGTTTCCACACCCGTCGCGGCTTGGAGAAAATGCTTTTCTACGCTACGATAACACTTGGTATCCTCTTCGCCATTTCGGCACTCATTAATTTAGTTATTAGCTAACGCATACGCCGGGTCGCTAAGGCGGATCGGCGAGAGCGCGTAAGTCGCGCCATGATTTCGGACTACGACTCCTACTCGCAACAAGAAGACTTGAAAACGAAACTGACGAAGCATCGCAAGATGCCGCGCCTTTCACTATTCGAGAAAACGCTCGGAGTATTTTCTCCCGGCGAGCGTCTCACTCTCTATGTACTCACAGCGGTACTTGGGATAAGCGCACTCGCGCTCCTGGGGAGTGCCAACGCGCTCGTCTCTGTCACTATCCCCTCACACGGCGGCTCCCTCACGGAGGGCGTCGTCGGTCCTGCGCGATTCATTAATCCCCTCCTCGCGCTCTCACAGCCCGACAAAGATCTTACGGCGCTCGTCTACTCCGGCCTCATGCGAGCAACTCCCGAAGGCGACCTCATTCCAGATCTGGCGAGCCAGTATGAAATATCAGAAGACGGCACCACATATACCTTCACATTGAAGAGTAATCTCACGTTCCACGACGGCGCCCCACTTACTTCCGAAGATGTGCTTTTCACGATCCAGCGTGCGCAAAACCCCGACGTGAAGAGCTCGCGGCGCGCAGACTGGGAAGGAGTCGTGGCGGGAGCGCCCGACGCGCAAACGATCGTCTTTACGCTCCCGCATGCGTATGCTCCCTTCCTTGAGAACACGACACTCGGCATTCTGCCCAAACATCTGTGGGAAAGCGTCTCGACCGAAGAATTTGCTTTCCACCCTCTCAACACGCACCCCGTCGGGAGCGGCCCGTACCGCGCAAAGGCTCCAGATACCAGTGCGGCTGGCGCCGTCACGCGCTACGAACTTTCGTCGTTCTCGCGATTTGCACTCGGAGAACCGTACATCAAGAAATTCACATTCCTCTTCTTCGCGAACGAAGAAGCACTCATGTCCGCCTTTAATGCAGGTCGGATTGATAGCCTCGCCGGTATGCCGCCAGCCGAGGTAGAAAACCTTACGCGCAAAGACGCGTACATCGTGCGGGCGCCCCTCCCGCGCACTTTCGGGATATTCTTCAATCAGAACAAAAACCCCGCCCTCGCCGACAGCGCTGTGCGCTCCGCGCTCGACCTTGCGATCGAAAAAGAACATATCGTGAGTGAGATATTGAAGGGATATGGTGCTGTGCTCGATGGCCCCATACCGCCGGGCGTTTTGGGTGCTGTGCAGGCTTCAGAGCCCGCACCACTCAGAAAAGGAACTCGGGAAAGTGCAACGTCAAGTCCAGATGGAAATGCAGAGAAAGCACGGGCGGCACTTTCCCGAGGCGGCTGGTCATTTGATGAAAAAGAACAAGTGTGGAAGAAAAAGAAGACGGCGCTAGAACTCACGCTCGCAACAGCCGATGAGCCAACGCTTTCAGAGACCGCCCAGATAGTGGCAACTGCATGGCAGGCCGCCGGAATCAAAGTCGAGACGCACGTCTATCCGCTTTCGGAACTTAACTCTGTCGTCTTGAGACCCCGAAATTACGACGCGGTCCTGTTCGGAGAGGTCGTGGGCCGGACACTCGATCTCTTCGCCTTTTGGCACTCGAGCCAGAGGAATGATCCCGGCCTAAACCTCGCGCTCTACACCAACACAAAGGCCGACAGTCTGCTTGCGAAAGCACGTGCGACCACCAACAGGCGCGAGAGAGAGAAACTCTACCGGCAATTCGCCGAGCTCGTATCCAAAGACCAGCCGGCCGTATTTCTCTACGCACCCGAGTTCATCTACATGGTGCCCGAAGGCCTCGGAGGAGTAAAGCTCGGCGCCCTCACACAGCCTTCGGAGCGATATCTCAACGTGTACGAATGGTACACCGACACCGAACGAGTGTGGAATATCTTTACTAATAAGACCGAAGAGTAACCATTATATGAGTGCAGACCCTTCACCTCTCCTAAATTCAGTGCAGCCCGCTCCCTCACACCCCGCGCGACATCGCGAAGCGCCGCATCGCGGACCATCCCGCGGAGGTCGGCGTTTTGGCGGAAGACCTCCGCACCCGCGCCGGCCGAGTAAAACGCGCGTTGAGCACCATCCACGAGGAGCGCGCATGAGCGCTCCGCCCATACCCGAACCCGCGCCAAATTCGATCAGAATTATTCCCCTCGGGGGCGTCGAAGAAATCGGGCGCAACATGACGGCGATTGAATTCGGCGGAGACATCTTCATTCTTGACTGCGGCTTCCAATTTCGCGAGGAAGAGACACCGGGCATAGACTACATCCTGCCGAATACTAGCTACCTAGAAGAGCGACGGGGAAAAATCCGCGGGCTCCTCGTATCACACGGACACCTCGACCATATCGGAGGCATTCCCTACATCATCGATCGCATTGGGAACCCCGTGATCTATACGCGCAAACTCACCGGAAAGATGATTCGAAAACGCCAGGAAGAATTCACGCATGTGCCGGAGCTCCAGATCCGCGAAGTCGAAAGCGACGAGTCGGTGCGCCTCGGGGCTGCTACGGTCCGCTTCTTCTCCGTGACGCACACCGTGCCGGACTCTATGGGCATCATCATCGAAACTCCGTGGGGAGACGTCGTCTTTACCGGCGACATCAAGCTTGACCACGAGAGCGGCGAGCCGACCGAAGAAGAACACCAGGAATTCTCAATCTTCAAAAAGCGCAACACGCTTCTCCTCCTCATGGACTCCACGAACGTCTGGCAGCCGGGCTTCTCGATTCCGGAGTCGACCGTCTATCGCACGCTCGACGGGATCATCAAGAACTCCAAGGGCCGCCTCATCGTCGCGATGTTCGCCTCACACCTGGAGCGCCTGATCCGCGTCATGAGCTTCGCCGAGCAATACGGCAAGAAAGTCGTCATCGACGGAAGAAGCATGCGCACCAACATCGAGATCGCGCGCGAGCTCGGACTCATCAAGTACAAAGACGAAACGGTGATTGCCGTGGAAAACATGGCGCAGTATCCTCCGGACAAATTGATTATTCTCGCAACAGGTGCGCAGGGCGACGAGTTCGCCTCGCTCGCGCGCATCGGCGACAAGACACACAAATTCATCCGGCTCACACCCACCGACACCGTCGTGCTCTCATCTTCCGTAATTCCGGGGAACGAGCGCGCGGTGCAGAAACTGAAAGATAACCTTTCTCGCCAGGGTGCGCACATCATCACGTACCACGCGAGCGACGTGCATGCCTCTGGCCACGGCAACCGCGAAGAGGCCGCGTGGATCCATCGGCAGGTCAAGCCGAAGTTTTTCGTGCCCATCCACGGCTATCACTACATGCTTCGCGTACACGCAGACCTTGCCGTAGAGCAGGGCGTGCATCCTAAGAACATCGCGATTCCCGACAACGGTTCGATTATCGAAATCCAAAACGGAGAAAAGATCGTGAAGTTGCCGATAAAAGCTCCCGCCGAGCTCCGCGTCGTCGAGGGCAACACCGTGACGGAACTCTCGGATGTGCTTATGCGCGATAGAAAAGCGCTCGGGCAAGAAGGGTTCTGTGTTGTCGTCGCCACGGTAGATCGTCGCACGGGCCGCTTGCACAAATCGCCCGACATCATCTCGCGCGGATTCGTGTATTTGCGCGACAACAAAGAACTGATGGACCAGACGAGACTCATCATCAGAAAGAGCGTTGAGCAATCGCTCAAGAACCCTCGCTCGGCCGACCTCGACGCCGCGCGCGAAGACCTCGCCGACTCCGTCTCCCGCTTCCTCCTCCAGCGCACCCTGAAGCGTCCTATCGTGATTCCCGTTATTGTCAGTGTTTGACCTCTCGCGGCGCGTTCTTTTGCCGCCTTGTCTTTTGTGTCTATTTCACTATCACACGCGGCCGCGTATCAAACTGCAATATATCTTAGGCGACCTGGCACTTCCCTTTTTGGCTGACAAAGAAATCACTATGCTCGCATGAGACGAGCCTTCGACTTTCATATGACGAGTGTGGGGCGCGACGCTAAAGCTCATACACCACGTCCTTGCGTTCAACGACGACTTTCCATTTCATCCTTTTTGCATACCTATACAAATGCGAATTGGGATTGAAGCAGATCGGTTTCGCGACGAGCTCGAGAAACGGGATGTCGGATTCAGTGTCGCCGATGCCTACCGAATGTGCGAGTGTGAGGCCTTCTTTCTCAACTGCGCGTTTTAGAATCGCCGCCTTGTTGAGAATAAGATGCTCGTCTACTACACTCCCAGTAAAACACTCCTGAGGTCCTATCTCGTAGACGATGCCGTACGCTTTGTCGAAGCCCATGCGCGGGCAGAACTTGTCGAGCACGGTTTTCGGCGAGTGCGAGACCGCGAGAAGATAGTAGTCACACTCTTTGAGCTCGCGTATCAAGTCGCGCGTGTAGCGGTATACGCGCTTCCACTGCTCCTCTACAACTTCTTCTGCGGCATCCGCAAACGCGCCGTAATGTACGCCCTTGAGATATTTATTGAATGCTTGAATCACTGCCTGAATGTACTCCTGATAGCCGCCCTCGCGGTTGAGCCACTTCTCGTATTCCCTCTCATATACTCTGCGCGCCTCCTTTGGGAACGCGCCGTCTTCTATCAATCTATTTACAAGCTGTATCAAAAGACTCGAGCGAAAGATGGTGCCATCCACGTCAAATACCGCTACTTTCTGCTTCTTCTCTCTCATTGGCTTCATCCTACCAGACTGTCCGCGCGTAAGAACAGCAGTGGATATTTCTTGCAAAAAACTTGACGATTCTGTATCATTTGGAGGAGTAACCTCCGTTTCTTGGCTTAAATACATTATAAAAATCACTTAGAACTGTGAAAATCGGACTTATCTGCGGCGGTCCTTCCCCTGAGAGGGGGATCTCGCTCAATTCCGCGCGTTCCGTCTTGGACCACCTTTCATCAGATTCGATGGAGATTGTGCCTTTTTACCTTGATCAAAAAAGAAACGCCTACAGTATTTCCCCCGCTCAGCTCTACAGCAACACGCCATCCGACTTCGACTTCAAACTGAAGCACGCTGCACATCCACTCACTACCAAACAATTTGTCCGCGCTCTCAGGGAAACAGGCATCGTATTTCCCACGATGCACGGAGCCTACGGTGAGGACGGCGGCATCCAGCAGTTCCTCGAAAAGCATCAGATACCGTTCGTGGGTTCCAGCTCACGAAGTTGCAAGCAGGCATTCGACAAATACGCGGGGAACGAGTTTATCAAACAAAACGGCTTCTTTACGCTTCCATCCGCACTTTTAAAAATCTACGGAAAGGACCATCCCAAGATCATTCGAGACTTTTTCAAAGAGCATGCAATCAAGCGCGCCGTAGTGAAGCCCGCAAGTGGCGGCTCTTCGATCGGCGTATTCTCCGTCTCAACCCCCGAGCAAGCTCTCGAGAGAGTACGGTATCTCTTTTCCAAGCGGGCCGACACGCGAGTAGTGGTTGAACAATTTGCCGAGGGAAAAGAATTCACTGTCATCATTCTGCAAAACAGATTCGGACTTCCAGTGGCACTTCCCCCGACGGAGATGGAAATCGATTACTCAGAGCATCAGATATTCGATTTCAGGAAAAAGTACCTCCCTACCCGTCATGTCACGTATCACAGCCCGCCACGTTTCGACGACTTCGCGATCGAGCGCATTCAGGCGCAGGCTGAGCAACTCTTTGCGCTTTTCGGGATGCGCGATTTCGCGCGCTTCGACGGCTGGATACTTCCGGGGGGCGAGATCTGGTTTTGTGACTTCAACATCGTCTCCGGTATGGAGCAGAACAGTTTTCTCTTCCAGCAGGGCTCGCGCGTGGGCATGAGCCACCGCGGGGTCCTGCACTTCATTCTCGAGAGCGCCGCGCGAAGATATGGAATCACCTTGCCCGAGGAATCGTTCGTCCGCCATGTGAGAAAGCCGGTGCGCATACTCTTCGGCGGCCCCACTTCCGAGCGGCAGGTTTCTTTGATGAGCGGCACCAACGTGTGGCTGAAACTCCGCAGATCGCAGCTCTACGAACCGAATCCATACCTCTTGGAGACCGACGGGAAGACCGTCTGGAGACTCCCCTATCATCTGACGCTTAACCACACGGTCGAAGAGATCGCCGAGAATTGCAGGAACTACGAGAGCGCGAAAAAGCGCTTGGAAATGTACGAGGAGCGAGCGCGTCTGCACCTCGGCTTCTCGGCCAAAAAGAATGCACGAGAGTTCTTCGACCCTATTCGGATGACTCTCGACGAACTCACGGGCGAAAGCCGCTTCCTTTTCAACGCGCTCCACGGTGGCGAAGGAGAAGACGGAACGCTTCAAATGCGCTTGGCGAAACACAAGATTCCCTTCAACGGGCCGGGGGCCCGCACGTCGAAACTCTGCATGGACAAGTGGGCGACAGCGGAACACATTCGAAGAGCGAACATTGAAGGCGTTGGAGCCACAGTGGGCACCATCGCTGGGACGAAGGCGCTCCTTGCTATGAACGAAAGTGCCGTCAATAGATTCTGGAGCGGTATAAAAAAGACGCTTTCGGCCCGCTCTCTCGTGGTAAAACCTCGCAGCGACGGATGTTCAACGGGCGTTGTGCATCTCTATACTGCGACTGACTTGCGCTCCTACCTCGATGTCCTAAGGCGCAAAGTGGCGCATGCATCACTCGGCACCTTTAGGAGTCAAACGAACATCATCGAGATGCCGCCTGAAACGCCCGAGTATTTGATATTCGAGCGATTCGTGGAAACAGACGTCTTGCGCGTGCGCAATAATTCGCTCAAGCACACAAAGAAAAGCGGCTTCGTCGAGATTACGGTCGGCGTCGTCGAAAAAGAGGGCCGTATCCACGCCTTGAATCCTTCAATAACGATTGCCGAAGGCGAGGTGCTCTCCGTCGAGGAGAAATTCCAAGGTGGAACGGGCGTCAACCTCACGCCGCCGCCGCCCTCTGTGATGAAGCCGCTGGTCGTTCAAAAAATCCGCGAGCGAACAGAGAAACTCGCGCGGGAGCTCGGGATTACGGGATACTCGCGCGTTGACGCCTTTGCGCATATCCGCACTGGCGAGCTCCTCGTGATCGAAGTCAATACTCTTCCGGGCCTCACACCCTCGACGGTGCTCTACCACCAGGCACTCGCAGAGAATAAGCCGATCTATCCGCGAGAGCTCTTGGAAATGCTCATCAAGAACAAAGGATACTAACGGCCAATCCGACAATGTATTACACTTTGCTACGCGGGCGCGTTTTATAGTGCAATACAAGTTCTTGATATCACACCCGAGACCAGCGCTTAGCGGCTGGTGGCCAAAGCTTCGTGAGCGGGTGCTCCGAGCATTCGTGCACCCGCGCGGGGCAGACGTAGCGGCCGTAGAGAATGAGGCCGTTGTTGACAAACTTCCAGTCCTTCTTCGGAACGAGCGCTTCGAGATCATGCGAGATTTTCTTGAGGTCAGTGTTATCTGAGAGATCAAAACGATACGCGAAGCGCTTCACGTGCGTATCCGTGGGAATTCCCTCCCAAATGTTAAACAACTCTCCCAAGATGACGTGCGCGGTTTTGTAACCCACGCCGTGCAGCTCCTGAAGTTCTTTTGCGGTCCTTGGAACTTTGCCGCCGTGTTTTTCGACAATGTCTTTCGCGGCAGTGATTATAGCCTTGGTCTTGTTCCTGAAAAACGGAATGGACGAGATCCTATTCCTAAGTTCTTGAGAACTTAGGAATGAAAAATCTCTCGCTGTTTTATATTTCTTGAACAACGGCTCCGCCGCCTTATTCACCGCCTTGTCCGTGCACTGCGCCGAAAGAATCACCGAAACGACGAACTGAAACGGTGTCTTATATTTCAGTTCGCTTTTCGGTCTCGGATAAACCTTCCTGAGATATGCGACAATCTTTTTTGCACGAACACGTCGCTCAAATACTTTCCTCATTGCACTACGATCGGGAAGAGCACGGCGTCGTCGTGCTCGGGCAAACCAGAGGGATTGTCTTTCAGCAACACAAGATCCGCAGGACCAGAGTAACCAGTGACCGTGACAGGAGCTGTGAACGGAACGAATTCAGTGGTCATCCATTCATCCCCCGCCTGCGCGATCCCTTGCCCGACAAGGTTGTTTTGCGGATCTCGTACCTGCACAGGAAACGACGCTTCGAAATACCACAAGCCGCGCGCTTCACCAACAACTGTAAACTTCTTCGCGACCATCGCATTCGGCAAGGGCGAGGTCACGTTCACATTTTCGGACTCGAATGGCTGCGAGGGAAAGGGCGACACGAATGTATTGTCCGAACTCGGAGCAGACGTGGGGCCCGCAAAAAGAAATACCGCCAAAGCAACGATAATTACCGCAAGAACAACTACGATTGACCATCCCAAGCGCCCATTCATATGCACTACTATAGCACGTGCGACAAATCGGTCACTTGCCTCCTACGAGAGCTTCGCTATGACACCCGCAATCTTCTCAGAGTCGTGGCGCGCGATATCGGCTTCTGAAAAGAAATTGCCAGTGATCACTTCCGATGCGTATTCTTTGAGTTTGTCGTCGAGATGGATCGGATGCTTATTTTCTTTCGCGTAAACTGCAACAAGCTCCGGGTCCATCTCGCCTGTATTGCAGATGATGTAGTCGAATTTAGGGATGCCGCTGTACGAAAGTAGCTCGCGCACCATATCCGAGGCGGCAAAGCCATGTGTCTCGCCCCACTTGCTCATGAGATTCGTTATTGCGATTTTCTTTCCCTTGCTCTCGCGCAAAGCTTCCTGCATACCTTCGACGAGGAGATTGGGGATTATCGAGGTGTATGGATCGCCCGGCCCGATCACGACGAGATCTGCGTCTTTTACAGCCCGACCAGTTTCCTCAAAGAGCGACGCGGGAGGATTCAAGAATACTTTCTGTATTCGCACCGCTCCATCGTGCTTGGGAATATCGATATTCGTTTCGCCAACTATTTCCGTCCCGTCTTCAAGAACCGCGTGCAGTTCTGCTTTGTCGAGCGACACCGGAAGTACTGTCCCCTTGATGTCCAGAAGCTCGGACGCCTTGCGTATGCCTTCGATTTCACCCTTGTAGATAGAAGATAGTGCGACGAGTAATAGATTTCCGAAGCTGTGCCCCTTCAGAGTGCCGCCGTTCTCAAAGCGGAAATTGAAAAGCTCACGCAAGATCTCGGCGCGCTTCCCATCCGAGAGCGCGACGAGACAGCGGCGCACGTCGCCCGGCGGAAGCACGCCAAACTCGTCTCGGAGAACACCCGAAGAGCCGCCGGAATCGAACATCGAAACGACAGCGGTAATATCGAGCGGAAACTCTTTCAGCCCACGCAAGACCACATAGCTTCCCGTCCCTCCGCCGATCGTGACGACCTTTTTCATCCCGTTAGAAATAGCCTGACCCGAAGGGTCTTCGGGCGCGTTAGCGCGGACGTGATTTCTAACGGGATTCATACAAAGGATGGCTCACTGTATACCTTCATTGAGGTATTCGCAACGAACGATTTGCATCCTATTCTTGCCTTGCTATGATGCAGACACAACTGAATATCGTATCAAGAGTGCGGCGAGATACCTGAATCGACGACCCGCCAGCAACTTGCCGAGAAGGTAAAGTGCTTTCAGACCCGAGAGGGGCAGATACTTCGTCGAATGCTATCTCCCCAAAGGGAGATATTCGGTTTTATGAGCGTCAAGATCATTTTGCCTTTTGATTTTTGACTTTTGACTTACTCCTCATGTTCCACTTGCTGGACCGTTATACGACAGAGAGCGTAACGTCGGGTCATCCCGACAAAGTGTGCGACCAGATCTCGGACGCGATTTTGGATGCTTGTCTTGCACAGGACCCAAAGAGCCGCGTCGCAGTCGAAACATTCGGGTCGCACGGAACACTTATGATCGGCGGCGAAGTGACGACGAGAGCCCGCATCAGCTATAAAAAAATAGCCGAGCGCGTGTATCGCAAGATCGGCTACACCGAAAAGCTAAATATCATCGTGCGTGTGGCGCAGCAATCTCCCGACATCGCGATGGGAGTAGACAAAGAAGGCGCCGGCGACCAAGGCATCATGTATGGGTACGCAACGGACGAGACTAAAGAAATGCTTCCGCGCGGAGTTGTGCTTGCGCACGCGCTCGCTCGTCGGCTCGAGAAACTCCGTCGTGACAAGAAACTCACGTGGTTGCGTCCTGACGGAAAAACACAGGTGACGATAGGCAAAGGGAGGGTGATCACCGCGCTCGCCTCTACTCAACACGCGAAAAACGTCTCTCAGGAAGATATCCGTGAGGCACTCATCAAACATCTTTTCAAGCCGGTGCTTGGTTCCGTGAGAGGAGTCGAGATACTCGTGAACCCGACTGGCAAATTCGAGATCGGGGGATTCACGGCGGACGCTGGCCTCACCGGTCGCAAAATAATGGTAGACACCTATGGCGGCCTCATCCCACACGGCGGCGGCTGCTTCTCCGGAAAAGACCCGACAAAGGTAGACCGCTCCGCCGCATACATGTGCCGCTTTGTCGCAAAGAATCTCGTCAAGAATGGCTACGGCAAGAAGTGCCTCGTCACGGTAGCCTACGCGATCGGGAGAGCGGAGCCTGTGATGGTGGAAGCATTCAATGAGAAAGGAAAGAACCTGACCAGCGTCGTCACGAAACACTTCGACTTCCGCCCGCGCGCCATCATAGAGCGACTCGACCTGCGCCGCCCTATTTACCAAGACACCGCGGCCTACGGCCACTTCGGCGTTGACGGAAGGCCTTGGGAAGAAATTATAAAAATCTAGCGACTTACTCGACTGTAACCGACTTCGCGAGGTTGCGGGGGCGGTCGACGTTGAGTCCCTTGTCGCGTGCGAAGTAGTAGGCGAAGAGTTGAAGCGGAACCACGTTCAAAATCGGCGAGAGCATTTCGAGAGTTTTGGGGACGTAGAATACATCATCGGCAAGTTTCGCAATTTCCTCGTCCCCTTCTGTCGCGACAGCGATGACGGGGCCCTTGCGCGCTTTGACCTGCTGAATGTTTGAAAAAACCTTTTCATATACGCTGTCTTTGGTCACAAGCGCGACCGTCGGAAAATCCTCGAAAATCATTGCCAAATGCCCGTGCTTGAGCTCGCCCGCGCCGCAACCTTCCGCGTGCACGTACGAACATTCCTTCAATTTGAGCGCCCCTTCAAAGGCGATCGGATAGTTGTACTTACGACCAATAAACATGAAATCCCGCGTTCCCGCGTATTTCTTGGCAAGCTTCTCGACCTCTGCGCGCCACGCGAGAATCTTCTCAAGTTTTTCGGGGAGATTCCGCAGCTCTCTCGCTATATCCTTCCCGATCTTCGCGGACATCTTACGCTGCCGCCCAAGAAACATCGTAAGTAGTGCAAGTGCTGTAAGTTGCGAGAGAAGTGCTTTCGTCGAAACGACGCTGATCTCCGGCCCCGCGTGGTTGTACACGCCCGCGTCCGTCTCGCGTGCGATTGTCGAGCCCACGGCATTCACGATGCCGAGCGTGAGCGCTCCCTTTTTCTTCCCTTCGCGCACAGCTGCAAGCGTATCGGCGGTTTCCCCCGACTGCGAGATTGCGAGAACAGCCGTTCTCTGATTCAAGACTGGGCTCCGATAGCGGAATTCACTTCCAAGCTCCACCTCGACGGGAATCCCCGCAAATTCCTCGAGCATGTACTCCCCCACCAATCCCGCGTAGTAGGCGGTGCCGCACGCGACGATGATGATACGCTCGATTTTCTCGAGCTCCTTCGCCACCGACTCGAGTCCGCCGAGCTTCGCGAGACCTTTTTCGGCAATTACTCGGCCGCGGAGCGTATTCTCGATCACCTCCGGCGCTTCCATGACTTCTTTCAACATGAAATGCTCGTATCCGCCCTTCTGCGCTTCCTCCGCGTTCCAGTCCAACTCCTCCGGCTCGCGATTCACGAGCTCGCTAGAGAGTTTGTATATCGTGTGCGACTTCGGCGTAAGAACTGCAACATCGCCGTCATTGAGAAACACGACCTTCTTCGTGTGCTTCAGGATCGGAGAAGGATCAGAGGCGATAAAGTGCTCTTTTTTCCCGAGGCCCAAGACGATGGGCGAGCCCATCCGCCCTGCGATGAGCTTTTCCGGCTCTCCCTTGTACTGAATGGCGACTCCGTATGTGCCGCGCACTTCATTCAAGGCGGCAAGCACTGCCCTCTCGAAAACATCTTTCTTCGCCACACCGGAGCCTCGGCGAAGAATGGTCAGATGCTCTTCAATCAAATGCGCGAGAACTTCCGTGTCGGATTCGGAAACAAACGTGTGTCCCTTTGCTGAGAGTTTCTTCTTGAGCTCTTTGAAATTCTCAATGATGCCGTTGTGCGCAACCCACACCTCTCCCTCGCAGTCCGAGTGCGGATGCGCGTTTATTTCTGTGGGCTCGCCATGCGTCGCCCAGCGCAAATGCGCAATTCCGCTTTTTCCCTTAAAACCTTTCGGGACTTTCTTTTTCAATTCGAGAACCGCGCCGGGAGTTTTGACAGCGCCACTCTCCGGCGTAAAGATCCCCGCGGAGTCGTAGCCTCGGTACTCGAGCGATACGAGCCCATCAAGGAGGACCTTCGCCGCATCCTTGCCATTCCTCCCCGTATACGCAAAAATCCCGCACATATATAGAGGCACAATGTAGCACATTTGCTGCAAAACAGCCCGATCTCCGAGACTCAGAAAGCAAAAAAGATCTTCTCTAAGATTTTGCTTTGCTCGATAGACTCGCCCTTTCCCTCTGCGGCAATCCTGCCGTTTGCTAGAACGTACGTCCGGTGTGCGATGCCTAAAATCGATTTGATGCTGTGCTCTACAACGATGATGGCAATATTGCGCATCTTATTTATCTCTCGAATCTTCTCAAAAACTTCTTTTACGACTTTCGGTGCAAGCCCGAGCGATGGTTCGTCGAGCAAGAGCACGCGCGGGTCGGCTACAAGCCCGCGCCCGATGGTGAGCATCTGCTGCTGCCCGCCGGAGAGCAGCCCCGCTTTCGTTGAGAGTTTCTCCTTAAGTGCCGGAAAGAGATGCAAGACGGCATCGATATTGTTTTTAATGTCCTTGCGATTCGGGAGCGAATAGCCGCCGAGCTCGAGATTTTCATACACACTCAAACTTTTAAACACCTGCCTTCCCTGCGGCACGTACGCGATGCCGCTCGCGGCCATTTCGTGCGAGACGGGTACAATTTCCTCATCGTGCCATAGCACACTGCCGTGCGTAAGCGGCGCAAGACCAAAAATAGCCTTGAGTGCGGTCGATTTCCCCGCGCCATTGGGACCCATGAGGGCGATGATTTCTCCCTCATCAACCGTAATCGTCACACTGTCGAGAGCTTTCACGCCACCATAGTGCACCGATGCGTTTCGGAGAGTAAGCAAGATTTCTTTCATAATTCTCATTATTTCCCCAAATACGCTTCAACGACATTCTGTTGCTTCAGAACATGTTCTGGAGTGCCTTCGGCAATAACCTTTCCGCTGTCCAAGACGTAGCAGTAATCCGCAAGTTCTCGCACGAGAAGCATGTCGTGCTCGACGAGTACAACGGCCGCGCCACTCGCTCGCAATTCACGTATAATTCCAGAGACAATCCTTACCATCTCCGGAAACAATCCCGCAAATGGCTCGTCGAAAAAATAAATACGCGCCTCCATAGAAACAGCACGTGCGATTTCCAAGAGCTTGCGCTGGCCATACGAGAGACTCTCGGCGTTCTCGTTGCGCTTCTCCCATAATCCGACCTTCTTTAGTATCTCCTCTGCAGTTGCGAGATGAAATTTTGTGTGCTGCTCGAAAAGCGCACCCCAGATGTTGCGCTCCGTAAGAACAAGCAAAATATTATCCAAGACGCTCATCTGTTGAATGAGTCGCAAGTTCTGGAACGTGCGCGTGATCCCGTATGAGGCAACGTCAGACGGCCGTATGCGCTGGAGCCTCACGGAATCGATAACAATATCTCCTCCATCTATAGCGAGCATTCCTGTAACAACATTGATGAGCGTTGTTTTCCCCGAACCGTTCGGCCCGATCAAGGCTGTAATTTTGCCGCCCTCAAGCGAGAGATCAACATGATCCACAGCATGCACCCCGCCGAACCGCTTTACTAATCTTCGCGTCGAAAGTAGTGTCTTCATATGCGAAATCTACCCAAGAGTCCCTGCGGCCGATACAACATAAGAAGAATAAGAATGAGTCCGTAGAGTACCTGCCGCATCTGGGCTGCGATATCGGGCGTAAAGCCGACGAAGCGAAGTGCCTCCGGCGTAATGACGAGAATACCTGCAGCGATGAGCGCCCCCCGCCCAGAGCCAAGTCCTCCAAGAACAACAATCGAGAGAATAAAGATGGACTCCACAACCGTAAAACTGAACGGGCTGATATACGTGAGATAGGAAGCGAGAAATGCTCCCGCGAGCGCTGCAAACGCTGCACCGATTGTAAAGATGACGAGCTTGTAATGATAGACGGAATAGCCGAAAACAGAGACAACATCCTCGTCTTCGCGGATCGCGTTCAACACGCGTCCGAACGAAGAGCGCGTTATCAAAACGGAGATCGCATACGTGATAGCTACTGCGGCAAGTACGAGAAGAAGAAACGCTTCGTTCTCTGAGAATCGGAAGCCGAAAATCTCAGGCCGCGGAATCCCCCCGATTCCTAAAGGCCCGCGCGTCACACTGTTCCAGTTCAAAAGGACGCTGAAGAGTATCACGTTGGAACCCACTGTTCCGAGCACGTAATACACCTCTTTGAGCCGCAGAAAAACAACGCCGATTGCAAATGCAACACCGGATGCGAGAATCATTCCCGCGAGTGTCGCGAGAAAAAAATTGATGCCAAAACCAACTAGAAGGAATGCGACTGCATATGCTCCGAGTCCGTAAAAGGCCGCGTGCGTCACCGATATGAGCCCTGTTTCTCCCATTACGAGGTTGAGAGAAATACCGAGTATCCCATATATGCACGCGAGAACCGCAATGTGAATCAGGTACTCCATATCATTTCGGCAGAATCCCCTGCGGACGAAAGATAAGAAAGATGATAAGCACGAGGAACGCAATCGCGAATTTCCACTCACCGGGAAGGAACCACGCGGCCGCGTTTTCCGTGATTGCAAGTGCGAATGCGCCCAACACCGCGCCATACACATTACCAACACCGCCCACGATAAAGGCGATAACGCCATTGAGAAGGAGCGGGAGACCTATCGTGGGATAGATGCCCGAGTCGAACGCAGTCGCGATGCCTGCCGCACCACCGATTGCGGATCCGACAAAAAACACAACGCCGATGACGCGCTCGCTGTTCACGCCCACGACGCGCGCCACTTCCTCGTCGTCCGCAATCGCGTTCACCGCCTTTCCAAAGAGGGTGTACTTGAGAGTAAGCGCGAGTGCAACCATGATTAGGAGTGCCGCTACGAGGATAATGACCTGAGTCTGTGTGATAGCGCCACCAAATACATTGAATACAGGCTCGAGGTTCACGTCCTTCGAGAGTATTTTGAATTGACTCGAGAAGATAATGGAAATAACAGCTTGAATAACTATCAAAACACCAAGAGATGCGATTAGGAGCACCGTGTGAGTTGCCTTGCGCGCACGAAGCGGTCGATACACGAGTTTCTCAACCACAAATCCGAGCGTACCTGCAGCAAGCACGCCGGCAAGAACGGCAATCGGCACGCTCAAATCAAGAAGATTATAAAACGTGTACGCAACGTACGCGCCAGCAACGCTCATCGCGCCGTAGCCGAGATCGAAAAAGCGCGCCGTACTGTAGAGAAGATTGAACCCAAGTGCAAGAAGCGAATAGATCGCCCCTGCGATGATCGCGTTCAGGATAAGCTGCGCCGCGATGTCCATCGCAAAAAGTATACCGCAATCCTGCACCACAGAATATCACTTCTCGAACGGTTCCGACTTTCCGCTTTTGACAACGCGCACCTCAAACTGGGCCGCCTCAAGATCCCCGTCTTTGTCGAACGAGATGAGTGGCTGCGACTCGCCGTCCGTGTACGAAAGATCTGAGAGCTCACGTTGCATTGCCTGTGGATCGATTCCTGCCTCCCCGATGACGTACGCGAAAACCTTGAGAGCGTCGTACCCCAAAGGAGTGAGTATTGCTGAGTCGGCACCCGTTTCAGACTTTATCCTCGCCTTGAACTCCTCAGGATTATTGAACTTACCGATTGTGAAGAGAATTCCCGCAGTTTCCGATGGTGTGGTAAATTCTTTGGTGTCGAAAAAGTCTCCTCCGAAAAGCGGAGCGTTGATACCAAGAGCTTTCGCCTGCTTCGCGACAGCAACGCCGCTGTCGGGTTGTAGAGGTATGTAGATCAGTTGAGGACTAGACGCCTTTATCTTTGTCAGCTCGGTCCGCACATCCGTTCTACCCTGAACAATCCCCTCCGAAAGTGTGACGGTCCCGCCGAGTTCTGTAAACCTCCGATTGAAAGTGTCTTTAAGTCCTTCACCCCAGTCGTTTTTGACATAGAGAATAGCGACAGCGTGTTTGCCGAGCGTGTTGAACACGTACTCGGCGGCAAATTTCCCTTGGAGAGAATCAGAAGGATAGACACGAAAGATGTAATCGCCGATTTTTGTGAGCCCGGGAGCAGATGCGATGATAAGAGTCGGCACCCCGCTCTTCTGAGCTATCGGCAAGGCTGCACTTGCCGCAACCGAGCACACTGGACCGATGACAGCTGCAACCTTATCAACCGCAACGAGCTTATTGAAGGCGCTGCTTCCTCCCTCGCTTGAGCACTTGTCGTCTTCATACACTATCTCGATTGGCCGACCTTCGATGCCACCCGAATCGTTGATTTCCCTCACGGCAAGATCAATGCCCGGTTTCGTCATTTCGCCATAGCTTGCCGCCTCGCCCGTCAGCGGAAGCGACGCGCCGATTTTTATCGGTCCCTTCCCTTCCGGAGTGCCTTGTACACCGAGAATCCACCAACCGGCAATGAGAAGGAGAACCGCCACAATTCCCACCACAGCCTTGCTTTTAGTATTCATATGTGTTGTTGTATTTACAAAGTGATAAAGTTGTCAGTATCTCGCGGCGACATAATAGCCTTATATACTTGACAGTCAAGGCTATCTGGAATAAACTGTCGACGAATTGCCACAACAATCATGATACTGTCGCTCAGAAAGCCCTTGGAGAGTGCGGGCCTAAAGAAGAAGGAGATAACCGTCTTGGAAGCGCTGATTGAGAGCGGGAGCCCCATGCTCGTCTCATCCCTCGCCCGAGCAACAAAGCTCAATAGAACAACAATCTACGACATCGTCCGCGAGCTTTCGGAGAAAGCGCTCGTGTCGCGCGTTGAAAAAGACGGCGTCACGCGGTATCAGGCGATCGCTGTCGAACTGCTCCCGAGCTGGATCGAGCGACAGCGCGAAGAACTCGCAGAAAGTAAACGGCATATCGCCGAGATGATCCCGCAGATCAAACTGCTGCGTACTCGCGGAAAATCTCTCCCAAAAGTACAGTTCTTTGAGGGAGAAGAGGGCGTCACACAGGCATACGATGACGTAGCGGAGAACAACAAAGAAAAACTTCTGCGCGGCATCACCGGCATGGATGCTGTGTATGAGAACCTCGACAACAAATGGGTAACAGCGTTTCTTGAAAAGCGAACGCGCCTCGGCATACGCTGTATTGACATCGTTCCGGAAACCGAAAGCGGACGCCGAAGCAAAGCCGATGACCACAAGTACATACGCACAACAAAATTCCTTCCAGCGAAATATACATTTGACGGCGACATCAGCATCTATGACAACAAGGTTGCAGTCGTCTCGTATGCGCGCGAAAACCCGATAGCCGTCATCATTGAGGACGAGGCAATATCAGACATGATGAAAACACTCTTCGACTTCATCGCGGAAAAAGCCGCATAGTCGGACGCGAAACAAAGTCCCCGGATATTCGGGGACTTGTGCGTACGTCCTGACTACCGAGCGAGAAGCTGCGTCTTGCCGCCTTTGATCTCCTCAGCGGTGTGTCCGCTCACGCGGTCGCCATCGGAACCAATCGTGATTGAGCCGGAGGCACCGTCCCAATTCCTGATAGTGCGAGACCACGCGGCAAGTTTTTCTCCATCATATCCGACAACCTTGATGCCTTCAGCGAGAAGATAGACTGCGTCGTAGGTCGTGGACATGTACCCATGGTACGGAAGGTCCTCGTTGTACCTCGCCTTGTAGTCAGCGACGAGTTTTTGGAGTTTCGGATTGTTCTCGTTCGGAACGAACTCGGCCGTAATGGCGCCCTCGAGTTGAGAGGCGTAGGTGCTCACCGTTTCTTTATCGCCGCCGCCCACGTCGTTGAGGATAATGTTGGGCTTCCAGCCAAGTTCTCCCGCCTGTTTCAAGATCCGTTGGGCCGCCGCGGGCGCCTGCGTGTCGACGAAGAGTGCGTCCGGATTCTCCGCCTTCAGCTTCGTGAGAAGTGAGCGGAAGTCGTTCGTCGTCGAGGGAAACGCCTGGTTCACTGTCGTGCCGCCGAGAGGCTTGAAGGCTGCCTCGAACGCGTCAAAAACTCCTTTCGCGTAATCTGTCTGCTCTTGAATGAAAGCCACTTTCTTCCATTGCTTGGTGTTATATGCGATCTCCGCAAGAACTTTCCCTTGCGCTGAATCACTTGGGTAATCGCGGAAAAAGTGTGGACCTGCGTTTGTCAGAAGCGGGCTCGACGCCGAGGGCGAGAGCAAAACCATCTTTGCTGACTCGGCAATCGGTACGACCGGAATCGTCTCGCCGCTGCAGAATCCGCCTATGACAGCCTTCACACCGTCTGCGTTGATGAGCTTCTGTGCTGCGGAAACCGCAGCTGTACTGTCACACTTACCATCCTCGAAAATAATTTCAATCAGTCGCCCTCTCACACCTCCTGCTGCATTAATCTCATCAACCGCAAGTTGAACAGTGTTGCGCATCGGCTCGCCATAGGCTGCTGCGTCACCTGTATACGGCCCGATGACACCGATCTTAATCGGGCCGGTCTCCGTGGGGCCCTGTTGTGAATTCGACAAAAGCCACCAGCCGCCTGCGATTACGATTATCGCAACTACTACCCACGTGAGTTTATTCATGAATCTCAAAATTATTTTTATAAATGTATAAGGGCTCCCAAAACTATACACCCACGCGCGGCGTGGACAGAAGACGGTAATCGTCGTCTGAAATCCCAGCTATGCGTCCGGATAGGTATCTTTGATTTCTTTTGCGAGATAGGGGTTCCACATGGCGCCGGTTGCGCTCATGACGATATCGGCGCCCGCATCGCGATATTCCTTGAAATCCTTCGGAGTGGTGACGCCACCGACACCCACAATCGCGTACTTCATGCCGAGCTCCTCACGCAGTGCTTTGAGGCGGCGCACCATGTCGAGGCCCGCCCATTTGATCGCCGCCCCGCAGATGCCGCTCTTTTTGCGCCTCTCTCCGCCCGGAAGAGCTTGCGTGCCATCGGGCTTCACGACGGTGGCAGGAATGGTGTTGATCGCCGCGTAACCGTCGATAAGATTGCCAGTCTCCTTTACGAGCTCGCGCAGTTCATCCGCGCCAAAGTATGCGAGCTTTGCGACGAGCGGCGTGTCGCCAATTTTTTCCTTGATAGCCTCCGATATCAACTTCACTTTGGGAACATCGAAGCACAGAAGTCCTGCGATGCCTTCGTTAGGACAACTGAAATTCGCTTCGACTACTTTGACGCCGAGATCTTTGAGCGCCTTCATTCCATTTGCCCAATCGGCGATATAGTCCGCGTGCGATGCACCTTCCCACGCAGTTCCCTCGAAACTGCACATGACGAGCTGGCCCGGCTTCGCATAGGCAATGCAATCTTTGAGATCTCGTTGCCAGATCTCCGGCTCATACGCAGGAACGCCGAACGAGTTCGTGATGGAGAGCGGCTCGCGGTATTCGTTCCTCACCACGACGGGCTTTTGAGCGCGCGCGAGCGTGAGATCTCCCTCAAGATCCGCGCCCAAGACATTCGGCCACTCGTTGCAGGGATACTTTCGGCTCCGCACCGTTTTATACACCGGCACGTCGAATCCTTTGTCGAGCGCGGCCTTTATGTACTTGCCGTTCAAGAGCGGCCCCGAGGGAATGCCGAGCGGATAGCTTAGTTTTTGTCCGAGAAAATCAAAGCGGGAAGTGCCGACAGGAATCGTGACGCCATCTCGGAAACCCCCGAACGGTCCCTCCTCCCAGTTCTCATAGTACGTTTTGTTGGGATCGTAAATGGGAGCTTGGAGCATGGGCGCAGTATAGCAAATTACTGCCCCGCCTTCGGCACCTTGAGCCACTTGTTTGCCGAGAGATGCCAACTCGAAGGGTCGGACTTTTGGATTTCATCCCAGAGTTTCCGCGCCGTCTTGGTGTAGAGTTTCTTGTCGCGGACGAGCTTGCGCAGAGGCTGTTTTTTCACCGCTACTTGATTCCCGCGCTCACGCAGCTCCCGAAGTTCTAGATCGACGTCGAGATTGTCTGCGTCCTTCACGATCTTTGCCTCCTTTGAAGCACGCTTTTCGTATTCCTTCAGAATTTCCTCGAGATCAGCAAATACCGTTCCTGCAAAAAGATCGCGTGCTGCGCGCGCATCGTCGCTTGTGGTGTAGACCTTGTGCACGTACGCCAAGTCCGCGGTGCGCGTCTCGGCGAGATCGTGCACGAGTGCCATCTTGATTAGCTTCTCTTCGTTCTTCACGCCTTCCTTCCGCGCGATGAGAAGCGATAGGAACACGACGCGAAGCGTGTGCTCAAGAGTTGAGGAACAATCCGTAGCGAGGTGCTGAATCCACGCGCGCGGAATGTTGCGCAAGGAGCCAATCTCGTACAGAAATTCGAGATCTCGACCTGTCATTTGCGCTAGTATACAGTATCCGATTATCTCCCAAACAAAGCGACCAGGTTCTAAAAAGATTAATTCCTAAAAAAACGCGCCGCGCCCCCAACGTATCGAGGGGCGCGGCACTTGTGTTGCCGAGCGGCGGTCGCTACGCTGGCTGTCCGCCGAGAAACCGACCGGCTCCCAGCGCGGCGGAGGAGTCGCAATCGGCGTCCTCATCAGGCGGAGTTTCCGCAGCTAACTATCTGAGCCGGCGGGGCAGACTTCTAGTCGTGGACCTCCCTGAGATCCACTGCCTCGTCCGCTCCGGCCCTGCCACGCCGAATGCTGAAGGATATCTTCTTGCCTTCGTTGAGCTCGAACTCGCAGGCCCGAAGGGCCGAAGCAGCAATTTTGATGCTGCGGCCGCCCTGCTCGAAAGCAATATACTTCGTCCGAACCTTAGGGAGCTGACAGATACAGCCGCGCTGACGCGGAATGTTCGACTTTCCGGGCATTGTTCTAATTCCCTGGGTAGTTGTGCCGCATAATCATGTGAAGGAGCTACCCTCTCCTTCCAGGATTTCCGCGCACCTTCCTGATGCGCGTAAGACTGGAGGAGAAGCCCGCTTGCATTAAGCAGTAAAAGCTGCCAGAAGTCAAACTACTTCATCCGTACACCTTTGAACGCACGGCCTCTGCGCGACATCTGATCCATGAAGCGGCCGGTTTTGTTGTCGACTTTCGTCCAGCGCTTGTTGCGTCCGCTCAAAACCTGCGAGCGGTTGTTG